>JACSEM010000011.1_pt1 | contig 19222 bp, 40 predicted proteins | sample 8225391 | NCBI WGS metagenome assembly JACSEM01 (sample SAMN15704306, study PRJNA253121) | viral metagenome | isolation source: viral DNA from sea star tissue collected in USA, Friday Harbor and Canada... | host: Evasterias troschelii | collected 2013 | reverse complement strand
GTTTTTTTTTTGTAACAACACCTGTTTCATCTACTAGCTTAAAAGCTTCTGCTATTATGCTTCCTAGCTTTTTATCGTTATTAGCAGAAATAGTAGCTACTTGTAATATTTTACTTCCAGAAACTTTTTTCTTAGTTTTACTTATATATTTAATAACTTTTCAACAGCTGAGTTAATACCTTTTTTTATATTTCTAACATTATCTAATAATGAATGCTCATTAGCCTGCGCTAGTATTGCGTGAGCTAATATAGTTGCCGTTGTAGTTCCGTCTCCAGCCTCTTTAACTGTTCTTTGTGCTGCTTCTTTTATTAAAGTAGCTCCAATATTTTCTACTGGATCTCTTAATATTATACTATTAGCAACTGTTACTCCATCTTTTGTTATTTGCGGCTTTCCATTGCCATCTTCTATTATAACACATTTTCCACTTGCACCTAGCGTAGAACCCACTGCGTTAGTAAGTTTCTCAACGCCAGTTAAGACCTGACTTCTAGCAGTATCGCCAAAAGCCAAGTCTTTTACTAACTTTATTTCTTCCATTTTTATTTAATTAAATTTAATTTATTTTGAATACTACTTAAAGGTTTTAACTACTTTAGGTCCTTTGGTAAACTCTAGCTTTTGCTTGTAATGAGCTATCGAAGCGTCTATTGCTTGCTCTGCTCCAGCTATGGTTTCTCTTCTTGTAACATCAATCCAGTTGTCTGTATCTAGTTCCTTGTATTCGGTTTGAAAAAATCCATTAGGTAGCTGAACTATTCTCCAGTTTTTCTTTTGTGAGATGTGTTCCCATAACTTAATGGTATGTTCTGTTGGTTGTGGTGTACTATTCCACGTGTTGGTACGGGTATATAAAAATGTCATTTGGTTAATTTGCTTTTGCTACATTTTTCAATGGAGCGGTTTGTACTGATCCGTCTTTTACTTCTTGAGGTATCCAAGAAAACAATCTTGTATCTGCAACATCATGCAGTAAAATAGTTTTTTCGGTTACTTTCCAGTCGTAAAAGTACTCATAGCCAAATAAGGCTACGTCTGGTTGCATAAACTCTATAATAGCATTGTTAAATAACTTTCCGCCATTTGCCCATTTAACATCGTCATATGTATTTAAACAATCATATATAACTCTGCTTTTTGGGATAGCGCCATATATTGCACAATCTATTAAAGTATTATGGTTTTGTGTTCTTTTCATGCCAGCAAAAAAACAGTGCCTGTCTGTTAAGTGCTCATATACATGATCAAACGATTTTATTGGCTTGCAGTCTACATCTAAGTATATGCCACCAAATTTTTCTAATAATAGTAATCTTATTCTATCGCATATAAATGCTGCTGGTATTTCATTTTCTGGATTTGTATATGATTTTAAATATATATCATCTTTAAATTCTTCAAAAACTTCATTACCCCACAATCTATAAGCGTAGCCTTTGTTTAAGTCTTGAATTTCTTTACAAAACTGTGCGCAGTGCTCTGGTATAGGATTATTACCTATCCATAACTGGTGTATTACTTTTGGTATCATTTAATTTAATTTAATTTATTTTTTTAATTTCCTCCCCAGTTTACTCCTTTACCTGACCCTGATCCTGAGCTTGAGCTCATGTTGAAAGATGGATCTTTTCCTAAATCTATTTCTGGTTCTTTATCTTTGTTATTAGAAGTCCACTCACCATTTGCTAGGCTTATGTTGACGTTCCCATATTTCTTTTCAAGAATTTTAGTTAAATTTTCTTGTTCAATAGTTACTTTTTTTAACTCTTGTTTTAATTCGTCTTTATGTAAAGACATTTGAGCTAGACTTATAGATATATTGCTTATTCTGCTTTTTATCTCTTTTATTTTTTCTAACTCTACTTTATCAATATAATTTGATTTATGTGCCATTTGTTTTATTTTAGTTATTATCTTATATATATAATCACGCATCTTTTAGTGTTTTTTACTCAGGAATTTGTTCACATGAGATAATTTGAGTTACTACTCCATTTGAACCAACCTTCATTACGTTGTTACTAGCCATTAAATAAGCGCCTGGCTTAATAGGTTCACTGCAACTGCTATCGGAATAGACAGTATCTCCAACAACTGGATAACTACCAGAGCCATTATGGTATAAAGTATCTTCTGGCTCCTCTCCACAAGGTTCTTTTGATGATATTGAAGTACTAGTAAAAGCAGTACAGCTACTGGCTGATTGTCCATAAAAATCATTAGCTAGCTCTATATTGCTAGTTACCGTAGGTGTTGGTAACGTAGAGCCAAAAGTATATAAAGACATATTAGAACTACCTTGGCTAAATTCTGTAGCTATGTCTTGCATAGACAATGGTCCTGAAGTAGGTAGTGCCATTATATTAATCTTTTCAAGCCATCAACTTGTCTCGACAAGTCTTTTATAGCTTCTATTAACAATGGTACTATCTTTTCATACTTAACAGCTTTATAACCGCTATCTCTAGTAGTAACTACATCTGGTAGTATTTTTTCTATTTCTTGAGCTATAACGCCTATATCATGTCCTTTATTACCGTGAACCTCTTCTTTTTCTATCCAGTCAAACTCTATACCTTGTATATTATTCACCTTATCCAAAGCATTGTCAATACTTTTAATATTATCTTTTAGTCTAATATCAGATGTGGAAAAAGCTACGACATCATTTGAAGCATCTATTCTACCAGTTGTTGTTGATGCATTTGCACCAACACCTAAAGACTTTGTTATTTTAGTTCCTCCATCTCCATAAACTATAAATCTTGTAGTTCCACTATTAGTAGCAAATCCAGAACTTAGCCCAACACCAGTTCTAACTTGCATAGCAATACCGTCAGATCTAGTAGTACCTATACCGATTCCAGTGTTTGAGCTATTACCCCATCCATTTATTATATTACAACCAGTAAAATTATTTTGATCTGTAACTAGTTTAAGAGTAGGGTTACCACTTGTATCAGGCATTTGTATACCACATCCTGAGCCTTCTACTCTTAGCACTCCGCCAGATACATGTAGCTTACCACTTGGACTAGTAGTTCCAATACCAACTTTGCCGTCTTGAGTAATTCTCATAGCTTCATCTACGGAAGCATCTACTCCATCTGCTAAGGCAAATGTCATGACACCACCTTCTGCGTTTGAAGTGACGGAAGAAGGGAGAACTGATATCCTTCCATAGGTTACTTCTGTCGCCTGGGCTCCTGTTTTACTTTCAGCAAAGTAAATACTTCCTGCTGCGTCACTAGTGCTGGGGCTTACCGTGCTATGAAATAGCTTTACATTCGCTCCTCCACTGCCATCATTATCTCTAGAAACATCTAATTGATATGATGGACTTGCGGAACCTAATATATGAAGATTGGACGTTGGTGCTGTGGTTCCAATACCTACATTGCCATCAACTGTTATACCATCTAAAAAATTTACAGCCATTTAATTTAATTTTGTTTTTATATTATCCCATTTTTTGATTCAACGCTGTTAAGCTTTGAGCCGTGCTTGTTGTAGCTACTACTGCATTAGTGCTTGTTCTATCTATAGAAGCAAATACTGTTTCTTTAGATGAAGTATCATACAATTCACAAGTAACATTGTAAGTTCCAAGGTTATGAGTAAATGTATGAGTGGTAGCATTTGAACTAGTTAATACTTTTTGTCTAGCTGCAATTGCTACTCCAACAGCACTGGAAAAAGCAGCAGTACCATAAAAACTATTATTAGCTGCTGATGTAATTCGACCATCAAGCCCTACCGTAAATGACGGTATAGATGATGAACTACCATAAGTACTTGCTGCTACGCCTGAGTTTTTGATAGAAGCTGCACCTGCTTGTGTTACAGCAAATTGTGCAGAAGGGAAACTTGCAATACCAGCTACAGTAGTTGAAGCTATTCCGATGTTATTCTGTACAGTAACCCAGTCTGTTAAAGCTGTTGGAGAATCTGAGTCTGCTATAAGCAAATCACCTACTTCAACAACTTCAGTAAAGAAATTACCAGCTGCTGTTACTGCATATACCCAACCTTGTTTAATACTTGATGATGGATTTGAATCAAGATCTGGTGTATTATTAGCAGCGTCATAACCGCCTTGAAATATTAAAGCACCTGAACCAACAGCTGATGCATCAACATAAGCTTTAGTAGCTACATCTTGAGCAGCCGTTGGATCTACTAAGTTTGTTATTTTTTTACTGTTAAAGTTTATATTAGCAGTTGGAGAAGCCCAATTATTTAATGGTATTTCGCTCATCTTAGTTTTAACAACTTCTTGTGTTACAGTGCTCTCGCCAAGAGTTCTAATGATATAACCTTGACCTGATGAACCTGTTGAAGAACTCGCTGCGTTTATAACATTGTTATATCCACCTGAACCACCTCCATAGCTAATATTGTAAGTTATACTATTGGAGTTAGCTGTTAAAACTAAACCACCTGTACCAGTAGTAGCTGTGGTTGTAGTTTGAAAAAATACATCATCAGTAGTACTATCACTACCTGTAAGAGTTATTTTTGCTTGCCCGCTACTTACACTTGCTGCTGGTAATGTATACGTAGCTCCACTCGCCGCTGGATCTACCCAAGCAGTTCCGTTATAATACTTAAATGCTTTTGCAGATCCTGAATCGAACCATATCTTACCTTCTGCTGCTGTTGGAGCCGTGCTATCTACTTGTAGCTTAGCATCAAGTAATTGATTAGCGTTTAAGTCTAAGTTATCTAAAAAATTTATTGCCATTTCGTTTAGTTTAAATACGCCTTACCTGAAAAAGGTGCGCTAAATGTTATTGTTAATGAGTTTGAGCCTGTATATGTTACGTTTCCGTATTTAATAACATTAGAATCGCTTACTACTTCTACAGAGCAAAATTTATCTAAGTTATGTGTTATAGTCCAAGTAGTAGACGGTATGCTTTGAGTAAATACAAAATTAGCATCAGTCGGTATGTTTACTACATTAAAATCTACTTGATTAGGTATTGTTTGAGAAACATCTATAAAGTTTCCTTTTCCTTTTAATTTTATATTGTTAACAACACCATCACTATCTGTTAACTTTAGATCTACTTCACCACCTTGAGTTCCAGAGTTTGCATCTGTTGCTGTTAGAGTGTAAGTAGTATTTACTAAAGTTTTTAAATCTGTTAAGCTTAATTGCTTTGTTCTTTTGCTGTCTCCCATATCGGAGATGATCATTCGATCATCCCCGCTTGGGTTTATTTTTACTGGATAAGAATAAATAACAGCCATTTGTTATTTTTTCCCGCCTTTCATATGCTTGCTAATGCTTGATCCACCTCGTAAAGTTCCAGGTCTTCCATTTCCTCTAGCATAATTAGACATGTTTCTACCTGAAGCTTGGTTTCCGTAGGCTATTTTTCCACTATACATGGAAGTTCCACCTTTCATTCCGCTTCTTGACATTGGATTTGTCTTAGAATCTTTGTTATGTCTAGCATTTTCAAGATAATGCAACCTTGCATCAGCTGTTAGATCCTTATTGTATGCCTCTTTCATGTCATACTTAGTATCTTTAGCTTCGTACTTACCAGGAGCTTTGTTGTACATAGCCATACCATCTTTGTCCATAGCATCTTTTTCTCTATCAACTATTGGCATGTCTTCAGTATCGGCATCTTTAACACCTTTTTCAGACATTGATATACCTTTTTTGTACATAGCCATAGCATCTTTAGCACCAGATGCTGCACCTGCTACTACTGCTCCAGCTTTCTTAACAGTTTTCTTAGCTTTAGCTCCAGCTTTTTTAGCTTCTGTTTTAACTTTTTTAGCTGCTCCTTTAACTTTTTCTTTAGCTGCTGCTCCTATTTTCTTAGCTGCGCCTTTAATTGTTTTTCCTTCAGCTACTTTCTTTTTTAATTCTCCTGCTTTTGCTCTTTTCTTATCAGCTTTTTCAGTTTTCATGCCTGCTTTAGCAGATTTAACATCAGCTTTAGCTCTTAGCTTTGCTGCTTTTCCTGTTTTACCTTTTGCTTCAGCTTTTTCAGCTCTTCTATTTTTTCTATCTGCACGCTTTTCTTTTCGTGCTGCTTTTTTATCAAGCTTTACAGCTTTCTTTTCTTTTGCTTCTGCTCGTCCCTTCTTAGAAACTCGCTTAGCTACTTTTTTTGCACCTGCAGCTGCTGCTGCGGCCGTTGCTATTGCTACTGGCATATTTTCTTATTTTATGTAGTTTGTTTTTTAATCCTATTTTTTGCATGCATCTCTACATATAGGGTATAGTATAGTTATTTACAGGTAATTTAACATATTTACATGTATAGATGGTGACAAATGCCCCTTATTAGTAGCTTTAAGAGGCTAATGTCACCCTATTTTATTTTTATATTAGAAATACCGGGCTGGGGTATAGCGCCCCTACAATATAATTTTGTGTAAATTAAAAAATGAAATATATTACACCGGGTCCCGTATGTTATTTAAAATTTAATTGTATATATATTGATTTTGTCAATGCGTTGTTGTGTGTTATATCTACTAATTATTTATACAAACTAAATACGACTTACATCGGATAAATATAACGTAAACTAAATAACAAAACAACTAAATAAATAAACTATGAAACAATTAATATTACCACTCACATTTATAATAACAGTAATCACTTTAATAACTTACAATATAGTAACTACTGGAATTATTAACTACATTTCTTTTAATGGAATTTAATAATAATGTAAATTGCAGTGAGATCATGTGTTGTACTCTACTAACTTTTTAAACTAATAAACAAAGTTACACTCTTACAAACTAAAAACGAACTAAACTGGATAACTAAATAAATAAAATAAATATAAACTAAATAAATATAAACTATGAAAACTAATAAACTAACAACAAAAAGATTTGTAATAAGAAAGTCTTTACTCGGTACAAATACTGTAATAACTTTCACTAACAAAAAAGATATAACTTTTACTTATGATCATGATGAAATCTACTCAACATTTCAAGAAAAGTTTGAAGAAATGCAATGTTTCCAAAACTACAAAAGTTATACAAATTCTAATACTGTTCCAAAATTCTGCAGAGAATTAAGTACTCAGTCTTAAAACTAAAAGTCGATGTTGATAGTAATACTTTAACGACTATAAATAACACGAACATATTACTCAGCACATAGCCGAAATGGTTGGTAGTGAAGTTCGATTCTTCACTCGGTTACAAACTAACTACAATAGTCGTAGGATTAATAATAACTAATAAAATAAATAACTATGTATAATCCAAATTCTCCTTCAAACTGGTCATGGCAAAAAGCTTTTGACGAAGTAAACAAGTCAGTTAATGAAACAGAAATGTATCAACAACTATCCATGATAATTACTAACAATGAAAATACTCTTTTCAAAGATCTAACTTCAGATCAAAAAGAAGAGTGCTATCACTTAATCTCTCAAATATTATGACTCATAACTTGAATACTACAATAGATAAAGTAGCAATGTCAGAATTTAAAATGCACTATTAACAACTTGGTGAAAACGAGAAACAATGGTGTCACGATGAAATGATTAATAACAAGAAGTGGTTAGCTCCATTTTGGAAACAAGAAGGTTATCAAAGTGAAACTGATAAACTATGTGAAGAACTAGGAATTTTAAACTATAAAAAATAATAACAAATAAATAAATAAATAAATATGATAAACAACTATGAATTTGAAATATACTATGGTGACATTGAAGAACCACTATATTTAACTAACGATAAAAACTATATTTGTGATGAGATGAGAGATTTCATGGAAGAACTAGGAATAGTAATGGAAGAAGTAATATATAAAGTACAAGCAATTACAAATTAAATACGAACAATAAAGGATAATACAATATGAAATATATAAACACAGACAACTTAACAGCAATCAATTATGGTGATGGTAGTATCAAACTCATGATCTACAATAAACATAAATCTCCTTATGGTTACTCACCTCGCGACTTAGTTGTCTCACTGTTCGGTATATCAATAAAAGAATTTACGTACAACTATGTACAGTCGGAAGTAGATAAAGTCTATTCTACTTTCAACTATGATGAAATAGACGAATTACTAACTAAATTAAACAACAATGATTAAAGCAATTAAATTAATAGCGATCAAAGCGGTCGAAGAAAAAATGTTAAAAATATATGCTACTATTATGACTACTGTATTCTTAGCGATATGGATACCAACAATGGCTATAGTATTAAAAGATATATTCACGCAAGTAATACTACCAATATTTAAATAATATGAAACTAACTAACGAAGAAAAAGACGAGATTACTTGGAGAGTAGTTGACTCACTATACGAAAAACTCTACGACGAGCTAGAATATTGGCTACAAGAACATGAAAACTTTCCAGAAAGTAATGATGCTTATATGGATTTATTCAATGAAATGACTATAAAAATAGTAAAATATATGAGAAGTGAGATAAAACAATAATATGACAGAACAAAAAGCAATTGAAGCAATCGCTAATGATATACAGGATGGTATCTACGGTTGGACACAGAAATGTGGAACAGAGTGGCAGAAGTGGACATACTCACTAAATCTAGCTAGAAAAATATACGAAGGTGAATTAATAATAGAATTAAATGCAGACAATGAATAGAGATAGAGAATGGGACTTTATGGAAGAACATAGAGAAGAAGAAAAATCTTTACTAGCAACAGTAGGAATAGTAGTCAGAGAACTCACTATAAAGTGTCCTAATGACCAAGAACTAGGTAAAGAAGTAAGAGAATTAATTAAAAAATACAAACTAAATACGAATACTAATGGATAATAACAACATGAAAACAATTAAATTTTACCCAAGCGACAGATCACTAATTAGATTAGACGGTCAAATGCTAAAAGGCTACACTATTAATAATATACCAGACGAATATACAAGCTGGTTCAACTACAAAGGTCTTACTTACATAACAAGTTGACAAACAACTGACGAAATGTAGTGAACTGGTGAGGGATCGTTATGAACTCAGGATGTACTACAATAGCTCATACTTAACCGGTATGGGCTTTTCGTGGTATGAAATGTAACCACAATATTCCACAAGCAAGATTAGATCTCGGATATACTGTCTGTGTCGAGTGTTCAACTGAAGAAAAACTCGGTTGTATCGATACTATCCACCACAAAACAGGCAATACTATTCAAGTAATGTCTCGTGAAGATGCAGACAAAGCTAGTAAACTCACTCGAAGAGCTGGTTTTGGTATACTAAGGTCTATGTCAGGTGGTAAATCAAGTCAACGTAAAGCTAAAATAATCAATGGATGCTCAACTACTTATGTAGGTAACGACGTTATGTTCGAGCAAATAGGTAAAACTTACATCGATTACTTAGAAGTTGACGAAAATATTGCAGAGCGCTATCTCGATCGAGCGTTAAACAATTTAGAAATATCTCAATTACAATATAATAAGATAAAACTAATTTGTTACAATTTAAATACGATCACTATTGGATAATATATTAAATAATATATGAATAAAATAACAAAACAACTCGAAAACTTGTACTCTTGGACAAAATTCTATCAAGATCGAGGTGATAAAGAACAAATAAGAAAGTGTCAAACTGAAATCGCACAGTTGAAACAAGCGTTTAATCAATTAAAATCTAATAAAAATGGCAAAACAAAGAACGCTAAATGAAATTAGACAATCAAAAGAGTATCAAGCTGCTAAAGAAAAAGTAATAACTGAAAGCAATGAGAAGCTTCATTATGCAACTAGAAACCCTTTTAATCATAAAGATGTAGACAAAACTGTCAATGAAATAGTAGAAAACTTAGATGGTCACATATATGACTTAATATTTCAAGCAGTTTGTGATGAAATGAATGAACACTATGTGTTTGACTCGTCGGAATACTTAACAGAATCAGGTTTAGAACTATTTGAAGACGAGTGGTTCGAGTTCTATCATGAAAATCATGGTAAAATTATACATAAACTAATACAAAAACTAAAATAATGAAGAAATTTAACGGAATGGAGTCTCATCTTATAGTAGAAGCGCTCAACTACTATGTAACACGAGTAGAAGAAGATATATTAGAAGCGGAAAAAGAAGGTAAAAGATCAATCTTTGCACCTGGTTTCTACACTAATGTATCAAAAGAGTTAATAGATAAAGTAAAGTCTATGACTAAGAAACAAATTACAAACTAAATACGAACACTATAGGATAATATAAATATGATATACGATAAACTTAAACCACATATCAAAGCTAAGATGAAAGAAAATGCTAAAGAGTATGAATCTGTAAACTGGCTATTTGATAAAATTAAAACCAAAAACAATTACTCTGACTTGACTATTGACGAAATAAGATCTATATGTACATTTGGCGATGTATTCTATCATGATCTAACTCAAAAAGACATTATATGGGGTGATTGGCTAATAAATAAATAAATATGAACGAAGAAAAACTAGCTTTAGAAACACTAAAAGCACTAGGTGCTAAAGATACATCAAGTCCATCTCAAATAAAAAGAGGTACAACTTGCTTTACATTACCAACAGGTGACTGTGTATCTGAACACAAAAAAGGTTATATCAGAAAAAATCTACTAAATAAAAACGGTGGAATATATACTTGTTATCAACTAAATCCACAATATAAGACAGTTTTTAAAACAATTACTCATACAGGTAGAGTGTTTGAAACTGATAGAAACAACAGAATGTTGATATGGAACAGAGCTGAAAGACTAAAAAGACTTGTACTATATACAATAAAACAAATAAACAAGTCAAATGGATAATGACAAAAGAGATTTAGCGCTAATAATGGCAGTTTTAGCGCTACTACTCTATACAATTTTACTAACTGTCTCAATACTAAATTAAATTAAATGACACTAACTGAAGAAAAAATGATTAAAATAGCTAAGAAATCTCTTGGCTTAACAACAACCGATAGCTTTAATAATGGCTGCGACTTGTACTGCTACAATGAATCTACTGTAGACGGCTACGATGTATGGGTATTAACTCATAGCTTAAATGATATAAATGTATCTGAAAACGTATACTATTATGAATCTGACTTAGCAGACGCTGTTATGGAAGAAATTCAATACAATGGCGGTAACGAAACTCTATTACACATGGATGAGTATTTATGGGATGACTTATACATGGATGACAAGATGCTTGAGCATTTCGGTGAGACTATCGACGACATTATTGAGAATAATGAAGAAGAAGGTTATGGCTTGACGCCAGCTGAAATACAAGAATTAAAAGAAGAATATGGCTTAGAGCCTGAAGAAATTGAAGAAACTGTTAGTTAGTTAATAGTAGTTTAGTTTCCACGATAGAGCGTTAGGCATGTTCAGCGAATAAATAATATGTGTGATATGGAGGTACAAAGCGTATAGGCAAATGTCGAACTCCCATCGGATGGATAACCGTGACACTAATCAAATGACTGTTCTTAATAACGTGTCAGGCTCGTACTCAAAAGGTACGGGCTTTTCGTGGTATGAGAACATTTGAAAAATATAAACAAAACCTAAGACAACATGGTGATGAGATATGGTCTTATTCTACTCATGTTGCAACTATAGTATACGACAAGGATTACCATAAATCACACTTAAAACAACTTGGTTACTGGTCAGTTACTACACAGAAACATATTAACTACGCTGCTAAAGAACTAAACTTAGAGCTAGTTAAATAATTACAAACTAAATACGATAACTAACGGATAATATTAATATGAAAGAAGACGCAATTGAGAGACTAGCTCAACTATTATTTGATAAAATAATGGAAAAGCAAGAACAAGCAGACATAGAGTATGCAGATCAAATACAACAGCTATATAATAACGGCTATGTTATAGAAAAAACAAAAGAAAGTGATACAATGGGCTTGAATGATGAAGAAAAATTAGTTGGTGAACTAGCTAGATTACAAACTATCATGATGATTCTCGAAGACAAAGAAGAATACGAAAAAGCAGCAATGATACAAAAGAAAATAAAAGTAATAAATAAAAAATTAAATGATGGATCAGGAAAATATTAAAGCAATGCTTGCTCATAAATACAATGAAGATAAAGCAGATTATCCTGCATTTATACAACCAAAACTAGATGGCGTACGCTGTCTATTTACTGCCAAAGGTGCGTTCTCTCGTGCTAATAACCAGTTCATGAATGTAGAACATATCGAACAGGCTCTAAAGCCTTTCTTCGCAAAGAATCCTACAACTGTGCTTGATGGCGAACTATACAATCACGGGCTAAAAGATGACTTTGAAAAGATTATCTCACTAGTTAAAAAGAAAAAACCAACTGATAATGATAGAGCTGAAGCAGCTGAGCTAGTACAATATCACATATATGATGTAGCTAGTATGACAATAGGTACTTATACAGACAGATATTTGTTTATTCTAGCTGAGAAATCTCTAAAAAACAAACCTTGTTTGCAAGTTATAGATAATAATTTAGTACTAGATTTTGATGATGCTATTGTAATGCACAAGAAAAATCTTAAACTAGGTTACGAAGGCTCTATGTACAGAACACCATCTGGCAAATACAAAGGCACAAGATCATGGGATCTTATGAAGTTCAAAGACTTTCACGATGCAGAAGCTACTATTGTGGACTTTGTTGCAGGTAAAGGTAAAAGAACAGGTACACTAGGTAAATTTATTATGCAAGATGATGAAGGTGTTGAGTTCGGTTGTCCACCTGGTAAAGGTTATGACTACGATGCTCTTGCTGAAATGCTAGAAAATGCTGCACAATATGTAGGTCAACTAGCTACATTTACATACTTCGAGCGTACAAAAGCTGGAAGCTACAGACATCCACATTACAAATGCTTAAGAAATTATGAGTGATCCAATAAGCCATATGCCTTGGCTGAATAAAAATGAATGGCAAAGCGACTTATATTACTGCGAAATGTGTAGTGAATTTATGACAGAAGAACATCACAATTTTTGTGATATATGCGACAAATGCAGAGACGAATACCCTGAATTATGAGAAGATTAATATATGATATGTTTTACGCTGATGAGATCAGTGAAGACGTTGCTTACAAGCTAATTGATAAGCTAAATAAAATAAAAGACAAAACTAAATATAGTTGGGAAAGATAATACTAGCTCGCACTCACAAGGTGCGGGCATTTCTAGGTAAAAACAAATAAATATGAAAAAAATAATTATACCTGTTTGTTTACTTCTAGCTAGTTGTAATCAAACATACTACAGACATTACCTACCTTATTTACAAGTAGGAAGCGATATAGAGCTAATTAAAGCTAGAATAATACTTGATGAAGAAATGGGAAATATATCAAGTATTAGAGCAGCTGACTATTTAGAAGAATTAGAAATAATAAAATTGAAAGTATACAATGTTAGCTATCAAGCAAAAAAGCCAATATTAATGCCTTTAAGAGGTCATAATATGACTACTGAAACTTGGTAAATATGAAAAAATTGATAAAAAAAAGACGATGCTTATCTCACAGAAGATACGTATCACATAGGATGCAAGAACTGCAAAGTGAAATATTCCAAGAAGCGATAGATACTGGTCTTGTAAATATGGAAAAAAGAAAACAATTATTAAAATATAAAGAACATTTAAGAAACTTATGAAAGAAGAATTATTAAATAGAATTAAAGAACAAGTAAAATTAGAAATTTTATACTATGAACTACTTGGGGTGACACATAGTACTAAAGATAAAGAGTAAGGGGCAAATGTCACACCGTAATTTAACATATTTAAACAATAATAGGATAATATACCGAAGATATTCTTCAGATATACCTACATCAAGCCATAGCTGGGGTTGGTACTATGCTGATGGTACTTACGGGTATTATGCTTTGTTTAATAGTAAAGCTAAAATAAATACTATAAGATCTTTAAAATGGCATTTACTTACGTTATGGTATTTGAACCCTAAGCTTGATAAAACTAAATTTACACAACTAGCTAAATATATAATATATAAACAAAATGGATTTGTTACTTTTAATATTGGTAGTAAATTAATAAATAAGGTAGTTGAAGACGTGTTTAGACAAGATCTTGATACGCCTCCTAAAAATAGATTACGTAAAATAGTATTTAAAGATTCAAGTGGTTTGTCTACTGTTGAAAAATTAAAAATTGTAGGCAAAATAATTGGACAAGCTAAAGGAATTAAAGAAGATGACATTTATGAAGCAATGCTTTATATACATGAACAAGAAATTATTACTATACCTAAAATAGCTAAAGCTTTAAAATGTACTACAAGAACAGTATATAGACACATGAGTGAAGAACTTAAAGAAGAAAAACAACTTTTAAATAAACAACATGAAAAAGTATAATATTAAAAATTATGTAAGACACAAAGAGGACATAAAACTAAGTATGCCTGAAAATAAATCTTATGGTTTTTATAATAGAAACGAATTAGTTATTAAGTTTATGCCTTTAGTAGAAAACATATCTCGTAAATTTGCGACATCTCAAGAAGCATCAGGTGTCATGTCTATATTAGATATAATGCAAGAAGGTTATTTAAATTTAATAAAAGCAGTAGATAAAATAGACTGGGAAAAAGCTACAGACTCTGATGATCTAGAAATAACTTTAAAATCTTTTTTAGCAAAAAGAATAAGAGGTGGAATACGAAGAGCTATTGACAAAAATAGAGGTACAATGCGTATACCTGAACACAAGTTAAACGAAATACGCAAAGATGGAGGTAAAGATAAAAAAATGGTTGAAATGTTTTTTAATAGTATATTTTTAAGCATTGATGCTAAACCGTCAAATGAAGATATGGTTTATCAAATACCTGATAAATCAGACCCTTATAATGAAACACTACTTAATGCTTATATACTGAGCTTATTAAATAAACATTTAACAAGTGATGAAAAATTTGTATTAAGCAAAAGTTATGGTCTTGATGGTAAAAAATGGCCAGCTAACGATATAGCTAACGCTTTAGAAATACATGGTGTTTCAGCTTATGTTAGAGTTTCAGAATTAAAAAAACAAGCGGTTCAAAAACTTATAGATAATGTAGATCACTCTCAAGTGCTTGATTATCTGTAAATTAAATAATAAACATGTGATTATAATAGTATGACAATAAACCAAAAATTAACCCAAATTCAAACGAAGTTTAAATCGAAGAAAAGTAGATTTAACTCATTCGGCAAGTATTATTTCCGATCTGCCGAAGACATCCTAGAAGCTACAAAACCCTTTTTAAAGGAGTTAGATGTATCAGTTACGATTAAAGAAGAATTAATCTCTTTTGATCCACCTGTTATGCAGGTTACTGCTAGATTATCTAATGGCGAAGAAGAAAAAGGTACAGGTAGTAATAAATCTGTTACAGCTGTAGCTATTGTAGGTGTCGACCTAGATCAGAAAGGTATGCAAATGCCGCAACGTTATGGTGCAGCAAGTTCTTATGGTAAGAAATATGCACTAGGTAATTTGTTTTTAATCGATGACACACAAGATGCAGATGCAACTAATAGCCATGGTAAAAACCAAACAATAACTCAAGCAGCTATTACAACAGCTCAATTGATTAAAGCTAAAGAGTATGTTAAAAGCGGCGGTAAATTAGATGCAATAAAATCTAAATATAAATTAACAAAAGAGCAAGAACAAGAGCTAGTTACATTATGAAAGATAAAAAAGAAATACTAGAGAAGCTGAAAGACGATGAACACTATTATGGTGAGTTTGGCAGAAACTTTATATCTAATTCAGATATAAGAACATTGATGACAAATCCACTTGATTTTAAAAAGCCATCTGAACAGTTTCCTCACTTTCTTATCGGAGGCTACTTCCACACTGCAATTCTTGAACCAGACAAGATTAAGAATTTTAAAATTGTGGAAGCTAGCTCACGTAATACTAAAGTTTACAAAGAAATAACAAATGGAGAAGTTTGTTTGTTACAACACGAGGTTGATAAAGTCGAAGCATTGGTTGAGAAAATGATGAACAATAAAGTTTGTCGTGATCTTATACATGCTAAAGGCAATGAGTTTGAAGTTCCTGGCGTCTGTGAGTTAGCAGGCAACTGGTGGAAAGGTAAAGCTGATATAGTTAACCACAGTGAAAAATTAGTTATTGATTTAAAGACTACTGCAGACTTAGAAAAGTTTCATTGGTCAGCTAAAAAATATAACTATGATTCACAAGCTTATGTATATAAGAACTTATTTGGCTATGACATGTTGTTTATGGCTATAGATAAGAACACAGGCCAGATCGGTATTTATGACTGCTCAGACACTTTCTATCAGACAGGTTCTGAAAAAGTAGACAAAGCATCAGAAATATATGATCTGTTCTTTAACAATGAGGATTTCGATCCTAATAATTACTTCATAAATAAAACCCTATAAAATGGCAGGAATAATAAAAGCAAGTATCAATTTAAATGCAATTGATAAATCAAAAATAATCGAAGGCAAGAAAGGTAAATACCTACCTATTACGATTACAGTAAATGATGAACCAGATCAGTTTGGTAATCAAGGTCCTGTGTGTATAGAGCAGTCTAAAGAAGAAAGAGAAGCTAAAGTAGCTAAAACATATCTTGGTAATGTAAAAGTCTTATGGACTAATGGAACATTTCCTGATAAAATACCTTACGAAGGCGGAGGACAACAGCAAACACCACAGAACAACAAACCACAAGCAGTGGCTGCTGATCCAGATCTACCATTTTAATTAAATAAAATAAATGCAAGTCGAAGATAAAGAAATAAATGGTTTCTTAATTGAAACTTTTAATCAGCACGGCTTAGAAGTAGGAAAAACGCAGGGGATTTGTCCCCTGTGTTCTATTGATAGGAAACCTGAGAACAAGAAGGCTAAATGCTCTTCTTATGATTGGGAGCGTGGGATCGGTACTTGCCATAACTGTGACAAATCTTTTCAACTACATACATTTAAACGTAAAGGCAAAGCTGAACGTGAGTATGTATTACCTGAAGTAAAACATAAACCAGTTGAATCTAAAATTGTAGACTGGTTTAAAGAAAGAGGTATATCTAAACAAACCTTAGATGAGGTTGGTGTAGGTGAAGGTAAAGAATTTATGCCGCAGACCGGTAAACCCGAGAATACTATTCAGTTTAATTATTATTTAGGTGGTAACTTAACTAATGTTAAATATAGAGATGGTCGTAAAAACTTTAAGCTAGATAAAGGAGCAGAAAAAGTATTTTACAATATAGATAACACTGTAGGACATGACATGTGTATTATAGTTGAAGGTGAGATGGATGTATTAGCTTTACATGAAGCTGGTATTACAAATGCTATATCAGTTCCAAACGGTGCTACATTAAACAGTAACAACTTAGATTACTTAGACAATTGTATTGATTACTTTACAGATAAAGAAAAGATAATCATTGCAGTTGATAATGATCCACCAGGCTTAGCCTTACAGTCAGAGCTTGTAAGACGTCTTGGTGCTGAAGTTTGTTATCTAGCATCGTTTGATGACTGCAAAGATGCTAATGAATATCTAATTAAATACAGTGCGTTAGAACTAGAGTCTAGGGTCTTAGATGCAAGACCCGTACCATTAGAAAACGTTACAACGTTTAAAGACATTGAAGACGAGGTCACAGACTTTGTTCGTAACGGGTTTAAACCTGGATATCAAATTGGTTTGGAAAATTTTGACAACATCTTCTCAACTTATACTGGTCAGTTTATTACTGTCACTGGTATTCCGAGTAGCGGCAAGTCAGATTTTGTCGATCAAATGGTTGTTGGGTATAACGCGAACTATGGTTGGAAGACAGCGTTTGCTAGTCCAGAAAATGCGCCAACTTATTTACATGCCCATAAACTAATGCGTAAAACGTGGGGCGACATGCCTACACGTGGAGATATCGGTGGTGGTAAATGGAATGAAGTTGCTGAGCATGTTAATGATAATTACTTTTTCATTGATATGGATAAGTATAGTCTTGAATCAGTACTACGTAAAGGTGCTGAGCTTGTTAAACGTAAAGGTATTAAATGCCTGGTAATCGATCCATTTAATAAGATCAGAGATGTTGATTGCAAAACAGAAGATGTCAATAGGTATACAATGGAATATCTAAGTAAGATAGAAATGTTCTGCAAGAAATATGATGTGTTAGTTTTTATTGTAGCACACCCTACTAAAATGTATAAAGATAGTAATGGAAAAATTGAAGAGCCAACTATGTATAACATTAAAGGTGGTGGTGAATGGTATGATGCTAGTTACCATGGTATATTAGTACACAGAGACTACGAAGCCAAGACAGTTAAAGCTAAGGTACTTAAAGTTAAGTTCCAAAACCTAGGTGAGAACGGAGCCGAAGCTCATTTTAAATGGGAACCAAAGTCAGGTCGTTTTATTCCTCATGTTCTGCCTGGTATGGCTGAAGGTGAGAAAATGCCCTGGGAATAATGCCTCCTTACAAGCAAGCTAAGAAGTCAGCTTGGAGTATGGGTAAGTATGAAGCTACAGATGAAGACTGGGAGGCTATGCGATGGTGTATAAACAACGGTATAACAATAGCGCCATTTGCTAAACAGCCAGGTTCTTGGTATATAGATATAACAATAAACGGTAAAACAAATCGATCACCTCATATTTATATTAGAGATATGATATGGGAGAAGATCTATGAATATTATAGATATTATTATGAGAAATACTTTCGAGACAGCAAATAAAGCTTATGAGTATATGCATAACGAGATCATTACAAATGGTGTTGAGTTTGCAGGTACCAAAGCTTTATTTAATATAGGGTTTACAATAGAGAACCCAACCAACAAAGTAATTACAAACAAAGAGCGTAACTGGAATGAAGAGTACGCAGCTGCAGAGTGGCAATGGTATTTATCTGGTGATCCTAAAATTAAAAAACTAGGTGAGCTATACGGTAAGATACCACCGATATGGAAACGCATGGCCAATGAAGACGGCGAGGTCAACTCTAATTATGGTTATCAATGGAAACGACATGAGCAATTTGAAAAAGTTATATACATGTTAAGATCAAATCCTGAAACCAGACAAGCTGCTATTAGTATATATGACGGCAAAGAAATACACAAGTACAGTAATGATACACCATGTACGTACGCAGTACAGTTT
>JACSEM010000009.1_pt1 | contig 23811 bp, 21 predicted proteins | sample 8225391 | NCBI WGS metagenome assembly JACSEM01 (sample SAMN15704306, study PRJNA253121) | viral metagenome | isolation source: viral DNA from sea star tissue collected in USA, Friday Harbor and Canada... | host: Evasterias troschelii | collected 2013 | reverse complement strand
ATTTGTAGTGAGTTATTGTTGTTAATGGTAAAACACTGAGTAAAGTGCTAGCCACGAACCACCAAAGGTTAAAACCATCAATAAAATTAAAGAAGTGATTAACCAAAGGTGCTGAGAAAAGTGGTATCAGTGAAGCATACCACCTACATCTTCCCATTAGCACTAAACTCACAAGTGCAATCATTACACTAAGCACTAATGAGATTGTATACATAGGTTACTTTAAATCCCTGTTAAGTTTGAGTAATCCAATCCATTAAAACTAACACCAAAAGAGTCAATCAAAACGAATTCATCATCACCAGTAGGAGCATTCCCACCACCAACTTTATTCAAAGAGAAGCTTACGTAATCTTGGTTTGGTTCAATATCATCTACAATCAAAAGAACCCAATTACCACTTGAAGAGGTGGAAGCTATTTTGCTTGGTTCATTAAAAGCTTGTCCACCTAAACCATAAGACACTTGGAGGTTTTGAGACGCTGAAGTGATTTTAACCAAAGCCCAAGCTGACATTCTCTGTGTAATAGTTTGACCTGCACCTTGTTTAAATCTAGCTGGAAACTTCCAGGAAATAGCAGGTGTTGCTGAACCAGCAGGTTTAAACTTAAGACCTTTAGTGTTATACAAACCAAAAGCACCTCCAGTTTCTAGGATTGAGTTACCACCGTAATAGCGAACTTCGCCTAATCCACCTTCTGCCCAAACCTTATCAGCAGAAGATTTACTGAAGTTACCATTAATCTTCTCTGCCCCATCTCTTGAGGTAAAAGGGATGCTCAAAGGTGTTCCTCTTTGGATGTTAACCATAGTGTTTAAATCCAAGAAAGGAAGAACTAATGATTTACGTTCACCGATGATTCTTGAGTTAATTAAGGTTGCACCAGTTGGGATGAAGTCACCATCATTGAAAGAACACCCAATAAAAGTGGCTTTCTCAGTGGATTCAATTGAACAGTTAACAAACACACCAGTCATGCTGAAGGATTTAGAGTTAATCTTGATCTTGTTAGAGGTAGTAATACCAGTGCCTAAAGTGTTCCATTGCTCTACATAGCCACCATTGATGTTAATTCCTCGACCACCGAACTCAGCAGCGTATTCACCTAATCGTTCTAGATGAAGGTTGTTGATAGTAATATCAAAAGCATCAACTGTTTTAATACCTTTAGCAGGCCAAGCATTTGTAGAAGAAATACCTAAACCATCCCAGTAAATGTTATTAGCATTGTCTGGTCTTTCATCGTCTTCGTATTCAATAGCCCAGTCATTAGGGGTTCCACACTGGTAACAACGAATATTTCTGAAGGTATTTGTCCATAAATAAGAATCAATAAAGATAGCTTGTTTTAGGTTACTGAAGTAAATGTTCTCCCAAACCATGTGGTGAGGAGTATTACCATTAGTATTAATACCTTTGGTTACACAAGAAGAGTGAGTTGTAGCAGTTGATTTAACACCGAAATCTTTCAGTGAAGTTGTAGCTGGAGTAAAAGAAACATTAGCGATAAAACCATCAATATCACTTACAAAACCACAACGTTCTGAACCAACACCATGCACTGAACCTTTTAGAACAACACTAGATGAAACTTTATGCCAACCACTTAGATAGCAAACAAGGTTGTTAGTTGAAGCGAAGTCAATAGCTTTTTGGATAGCTGCTGTATCATCAGTAACTCCATCACCTTTAGCTCCGAAGTCCTTTACAGAGATTCCTTGATCAAGAAGTTTATCATAAAGCTTACGGGAAACAGCTCCCGCAGCCTTAAGTTTGAACTCAGTCCATCGAGCTCTTGGGTTAATCATTTTTGTTAAAGCCATTTATAGCCCCCTTCTATCATTCGATTATGTGTTTTAGTTGTCATTTTATCTCCTTAGATAAGTGCACCAAATTTTTGCCAAGTTCCTGGAGTTCCTGCTGCTGTGCATACAAAACCTATAGCCCCTGTTGCTGAGGGTGAGATGGCATAAACCCTATCTCCTACAAAGTGTTCTCCAACAGTAGGTGCTGTGTTATTAAAATACACTGTATCTTTACCTTCTTTAAGTTTAATAGAAGAACTAGCACTTGCAACTTTAGCTATATTATTAGTAAAAATTACTTTAGTATCTGGGTCATCTGAACTTGCAAAGTAGCAGTTCTGATTAGTAAAATTATTACCTTCAACTATGTAGTTATTACCACCAAAAATTCTTACAGCAAATCCTACTAACCCTTTCCTTACACTATTACCTCTCACTCTAGTCTCTGAATCTCCTACTTGTAAGGCGATACCATTCGTAGCTTTACCATAAGGAACAATAGTGTTGTCAGTAATAGAGTGTCCATCTTGTTGAAAATGTAAAGAGGTGTTGTAAGCATTAATAGCTGTGCCAGTTCCATCGTTAAGAGCTAAGTAGTTCCCAGAAACCACTTGGTTTATGGAGTTGTTAGACCAAACAATACAATTAGTAACACAGTGGTCTATGATATTATTTGTGATATAGTTGTGTGATGCAGAAGAGAGTTCAATACCTTTATCAAAAGAGTCAACAAGGTTATTAGAAATCATCCAACCTTCTGTAGTTCCTGAGATATGGATACCTATACTACCTTTTGCAACGTTAGAACCCAGAGTGCAGTAACTCATAAAATTGTTCACACCTAAACCAGTGGAATGGAGGCCTTTACCAGTTCTGTTAAAATAACAGCCCATAATTTGAGTAGCCCAAGAGTATTCTAAAACCAAGCTTCTAGAAAAACCATCAATAAAGACATTGCTAAGTTTATTATAGTAAGGTCTATTCTGCGCAGTTCCTGGAAAACTTATACCAACAGAGTTGTTAGGAGTTATTGTATGAAGTTTATTACTGTAAATTGTTAAATTCTCTATTAAAACACCTTTAGCTCCCACTTCTGCTTTTAGGCCAGAATTATCTAAACAAATAATTACACTTGATTTAAAAGAATCGCCATATATACGTAACCCAGAATAAATATTAAGAGTTGATTTAGTTAAATAAGCACCATTCCCACTTACACCTCTAGGTATATATACTTTCTTAGAGTTATCTTTAGCAAAATCTAAAGCTGCTTGGAGAGCCGCAGTATCATCAGTCACACCGTCACCCTTAGCTCCGAAATCTTTAACGTTAACTACATCTCCAAAACGTTCACGCATAGAACGTTCAACAGAACCAGCTACTGTAGTGAATTTAATATCTGGAATCTCATTAGCAGTTAAGCTTTGGTCAGATGGTTTGATGTAATCACCAATTAAAGCAAATACTTCATCACCTTCTTCAAGAGCTTCTGCAAGAACAATACGGTTATTCAGAACATCATAAGCTTTTCCTGGAGTCTGAGTAATACCATTAATCATTACTTGAGCAGTGTTGAATTGACGTCCTGGGTTAAGGTTTGTTTCACCACCTTTGGCTGTGTAATCCCAAGGGATCGAGCGGTTAGTGATTGTTGCTGAAATACCAGAGATTCTTCGTTCTGCTGCAAGTGCATCATTAGCTGCTGTTTGAGCATCTAGTTTATCTTGATTAGTTAAAGCTGTAGCTGCATCTTTAATCTGAGTAGTCTCAGCGATTGTGTCAGCCTTAATCTGGTTGTATTCAGTTAAAGTATCTGACTTGATTTTATTCAAATCTTGAGTAGCTTGATTCTTGATTGCAGTAACTTCTTGAACAGCTTGAGTTTTGGTATTTTTAGTTTCTTGTAGAACTTGTTTACCTTCATTTAACTTAGCTTCCATATCAGTATAAGCTTGAGTTTGTTCTAGCTGTAGAGTCTGGAAGCCATTACCACTGGAGTTAACTTGGATAACACCATTTGGAGTGAAGTTCTGAATCTCACCATTGAACTTACCAGTCTCTTTGATAGGAGCATGAAGTGAGTTCTTTAGGATGATTCTGTTTTCTTGTTCAATCCTACGAGTCTGGTCGAATTCAGAGTCAAACAAATCAGGAGTAAAACGAGCTGCTTTAGCAAAGTCAGTCAAACGCTTGATTTCAGTCTCACGAAGGATAACAATCTCTGCACCATCTGTTGGAGCTACTGTGAAAGAAACTATACCTAGACCATCGTTGTAATCTGAATCAGTTCCTTTAAGTGAGTAATGAGTCCCTTCTGACAAAAGAGAATCAGCTACATAAATCTTTAAATCCTCATTAGTAGCGAATGAGAAAGTAATATCGTAATCTTTTAATGAACCATTACCTGTATAGCGTAGGACAGGGTTTGTGGTTGGTTGTTGTAATGCCATGTGGCCTCCTATTTAAACCCCGTCCCCGAAGGGACAGGAGTGATTATTGGGTTGTAAGTGGTTATTCAGTGATCTCTTCTTCAATAGCATCAAAGATATTCCTAACACCCGTGATGTTGTTACCAGGAGCTAAACGTCTTAGTGCAGAAACACCACCATCAGTGACTTCACCGTTAGCAACCATTTCAGCAAACTCCCTTAGATTCTTAGCAGTTCCATAACTTGGACCAATTAAAGCTTCCATTTGGGATTGTGCTTGGAAACGAGAACCTTCTTCAAAGAAGTTAATTTGTAAACCTTTATCAAACATTTGAGCGTAGTAAAGATGATTAACTAATCCTGATCTATCAATACCTTCAAACACTAATCTCTTCCAAGAAGTATCAATCTCTTCATCTGGTTTGTTTAGCATCTCTTTAAGGAGGTAAGAACCCATTCCTAAGCCAGCCATAATGCTTGAGCCAAGAACAAAGTTAGCATCACCTTGTTGTAATCCAGCAATAGTTGAGCGGTTATGGGCTGCTACTGCAAAGGATTTAAATTGAAACAAATGAGGAGCTATTTGGTTAGCATCAAACCACAAGGGTTTATCACCAACACCTGGAGTAACGATAGTGATATCAGTGTCTTTACGGATAGCTGCTGAGAACATTTCTGCTAGAGCTTTATCATCCCATTCAGTGATGTTAGCTAGAAGTAATCCTTTATCTTTCTGACCAACTTTTTGGAATTGTTCAGCTACTTGTCTTAATTCAGCTTCACCTAAACCTAGTTGGGCAATTTTAGCTAGACGCTTAGGAGACACTTTCTTACCTCCAGCAACCTTAGTAGCTACATCAAGGATTTCATCTTGGACAATAAATCCAGCGATTGTTTTCTGAGCATCGTTCCAAGCATTCACAAAAGTGTATTTAAAGAACGCATTAGTCCCTTTCTCTACATTTTTATAGAACTTAGAGTGCATGCTTGCATCTTGAACTAAATCAGACATAGCTGCTGCACGAGCATTAAGAGTGTTCTCTAGAGCTACACCCATTTTCTGAAGATCTTTCTTAGCATAAGAACCTTTAGCTAAATCACTAGCCCAGAACTTAGCACCTTTAAGTGTTTTACCAAGACCATTACGCATTACATGACGTCCTACGTCTGGAATTGAAGAAAGAACAACACCACCAAGCATAGTTGCTGTATTCAAAGCTAGTAAGCCTTTAGAAGCCATTGTAGCTTTAGATGTTGGGTCTACTGGACGATTTCTAGTTCCTTTAAGACGATCTCTCATAGCATTTAAGTCACGAATGTCTTCTGAGGCTTTTTGGAGTTTCTTTTTATCAGTGCCAGCTTTGTTTCGGATTTCTTGAATAGCCTGATTCCAAGAGTCATAACCTTTGTTGTTCAGAGCTCTTTTCATCTCAGTATTAGCTGTCATTTCGCGGACAAAACGATTGCTTACGTAATCAACATCTTCAATCAAGAATTTAGAGATTAAAGACTCTTTACCTAGAGGGATGAAATCATCTTCTTGGAAACCAAAACGCTTACCAAGAGCTAGTTCTGCACCTTCAGTATCAAACCAACCTCCATTACGACGGATGTTCTCAATAATACCTCTAGAGAGCTCTGTAGCCTCTGTATCATCGAGTTTAGATGCTCTTGATAAAAGAGTCTCGAACTTCTCATTCAATGAACCAGCAATATCATAGATAGGTTTAACTGCTCTTTGTATTAAATCAAATCTAGAAATAATATCACTAGACATCCCTTTATAAATATCAGGGTTAACTTTATAAGCATCTAGCGTTTCTGTAGTTTTTTTGAAAACCTTCTCAAAGAATTCTTCGTATTCTGGAGTTATCTTAGCACCTTGTTTTAAAACAGACTCACCATTTACAGTGCTAAATAAATCTACTGATTTTTTAAATAACTCATTTATATCATTGCTAACAGAGGTAACTTTCTTGATTTCATGATTTTTAAGATTACCAGCCTGTATTCTAATCCTCTCAGCAGTTCTTTCAGAGACTTTTTCTAGATTTGTAGAAAGTGTGTCTAGAAGTTCATTGTAGTTAGAATTAATAGCATCTACATTCCAAACACGCTGAAATGCTGAAGGACTTTGACGTTGAGCTTCAGTAATCAAACCAGCTTCTAGTGCATCATCAAGAACTTCATTGTAGATATTGCGGATGCCTTTAGCTGCTGCTTGAATTTCAGGGATTTCATGAATATCACCGTTTCTCATAGCTTTACCAACTTTAAGATAGAAATCTTGTTCTTTAAGTTTTTGAGCTTTAGGGGTTTTATTAGAATAAGCTTTGTATGCTTGTTTTTGAGTATTAATGCTTGCACCTAAACGGATATCAGTTTTGTTCTTGATAAGGGTCTCTGCTGCAATCTCAGTTCTTTGTGCATCACGTTCAGCTTCACGCTTGAATACACGTTTAAAGTCAGACTTAATACCAGCTTTGATTGCATCCTGTGAACGATTACCTCTTGCTGGAACTTCTGGGATAACATCAACCATAGCGTTAAAGATACCAGCAGCAGCTTCTACAGATCTTTCATCTTTAGGGAGTGCATTAAGACGTTTGTTGAACTCAGAAGCAAAACTTTTAGAGAACTTAGCGTCTTTAGATAAAAGATTCACTGTCTCATTAAGTGCTACTTTAGAAGCTAGTTTAACATCTGACTTCATGTTTTTATTCATCAAGAAAGCATTCTCAAAGAAACCCTGAGCTAAACTTCTTACTTCAGGGAATTCAGAGTTCAGAGTGCGTAGGATAGGCGTAGAGAAGATTTTAGTCTTATCTGTGAAGGTTACCATGCCTTTAGCATTAAGGAGCTGAGAATCGCTTACACGCTCTCCTGCACGCATTGCACCAACTGAGCCATGCATATCTGCTCCACCTACAGAAGTAGGGTTAAAGGGTTCATTCAAGGATTTAACTAAGTTCTCTGACATTTCATTGAAGGTTCCTGAACCAACACCTTTTAGGTTGTTTCTAACTATATTCCCAAGAAGTGTGCCTCCACCTACCATAAGGGTAGCACCACCAACATTTAGAGCTGATTCAATAGGAGTTCTAGTTTCTTGAGTTAGTTGTAATCCAGTTTCAATAGCTGTTTCTGTAGCCATAGCAACACTGGAAGCTCGCATAACACGAGAGGCTGTAGATGCCCCTTTACCTACGAATCCAAGACCACCTGTGCCCCAAGCAAGGGCAATTTGAACAGGGTCAAGGATAGTTGCGATAACTGAAGCACCAATACCTAAACCACCAGCATCATTAAGAATCTGACGGTTCATTTGTTCTTTATCAATTTTAGTTTTCAAAGCTTTTGTAACAGCAGGGTTATCTACACCGATAAAAGAATCAGCGTAGAGTTCATACCCTTGAATATCATCCCAAACGTTATAGCCTTCCATAGCTTCAGTTTGAGCATCTTGCATCCAAGCATCTGTTGAGTTCAAGAAACTACCTACCAAGTTATCAGTCTGGAAAGCTGCTGATAAAGCGTCAGTAACTCCAACTTCAATGTTTGGATCTTGTTTTAAGTAGTTTACATTACCAAGCACCTCACTTGGATTTGGTTTAATTAATGGCATGTAGTTTCTCCGTAATTAATAAAATAGCTTTCTAGATTGAGATTTAAGCATCTTATCGACTTGTTTAAGTTCTTGCTCTTTCTCTTTAGCATCTGAGACAGCTTGGTTCTTTTGATTTTGATAATTCTGGAATTCAGGGGTTTCTTGATAATCCACTGTCCAGAACATAGGTGTATCTTCCTGCATAAAGCGTTCCCAAACACCATTGTTGACTTTGTAATAAACAGCCCATTTAGGGGTCTGACCTCTGTAAGTATTAGCATCAGGCATAAACTTGACTTCAACTTCAGGGTCTACACCAAAGTAAGATGATCTAACTAAAGTAGCAACTTCATCACGAGTTCTTTGAGCATCGTTTGTAATGAAATCAACTTCATCTTTAGTATTAGCTAGAACCTTCTCTGGAGGATAAGGCATTAGCTCTTCTTGACCATTGATGTAAGAAGTAGACCATTTATTCAGCAAAGATTTAGAAGTTAAATCCTTAGCAGCTTCTTGATCATCAGTCATAGCTAAGTAATGCTTGTATAGAGTCTCGTAATCACGTTTTAGAGCTACTGGAGTCTCTGGTTGAGCATCAAAAATACCTGCATCAAAGTTAGTATCTACGAAATCATCAGCAGCGTTAGTTACGTGTTTATTGAACTTCTTAGTATCACCAATATCCGCAATAGCCATCTTCTGACGTTCTTCATAACCTAAAGTATAAAAAGATTTAGTCTCAGATAAAGCATTCTCTAATGGCATACCAGCTTGAGTTAAAGAGTTAACTTTCTTAGCGAAGGTTATATCTTTCTCTTCTAGTTGGTTCATGAACTCTGGTTTATCTTCAATAACACGGTTAACAATCTCAACACCTAAAGCTGCTTGTTCTGGATTCATAGAATACAAAGATGTTCTAATCTGTCCTTTTAACTGTTCAGGGATAATACCTGTTTGATAAGCGAACTTAAGTGCTGTTTCTCTTTGTGCTGGGTCTGTGAAGTCAAAGCCAGTTGTTGCACCTGTTTCAGGGTCTACTGGAACTACTGTAGCATCAAAGAGTTCATTAGCTGCTTTCTTATCTTCAGTGTTCTTGTAATCCATTTGCATATCAGCATTTTGATAAGCTTTAACTCTATCTTTAGCTAGTTGTAACTCTAGAGCGTATTTATTCTTAGTTCTTAGTTCAGATAGTTTAGCAGAAATAAGGCGATTGTTTTTATCTCTAATGCTGTCTAAATCATCTGGAGTGTGTTGACCTTCTTTACCTGCTTGAGTTCTCCAAGATTGAACTAAAGTAATAGCTTCTTTAATTCCAGCTTCAGTATCTAGATTTAGTTTTCTTTCAACTTCACCTGTAAGCATTTGTTCTTGGGATTCTAAATCAAACGAGTTCTTAAATCTTTCTTTATCTTCTTCAGTGTAAATACCTTGTTGAACACCTAGTTGATAATTCTGTTCCATTTCATTGAGATAGTTAGAATAGCTTTCATCATCACCAGCTCTTACTGCATTCAGGGCTGATTTAGCTAAAGACTCTTGATCAGCTATAAAAGCATCTTGAGTTCTTTTCTTTTGTAAGGTGTATGAGTTCTTGATAATACTAGGTAAATACCTTTCAGTCTCTACTGAGATAGCATCCTGAAGGATTGCTTTACCGTATTCATTAAGACCCATCTCTTCAGACATACCTTCTAATAGACCTTCTACAGCACCTTTAAAACCATCTTTATCATTAGCGTATTGAGTAGATAGTTCAGCAAACTGCTCTCTAGTAGAAGTTCTAACGTTTGATGCAATTTGAGCATCTACAGCTTTGTTATATGCTGTTTCATAAATACCAGAACCTTGTTTGTAATCAGCTAGGAATTCTCCTTGTTTTACTGCTAAAGAACCATCGATAGCTGCTTGTTTTAGAACCTGGTCTTCTTTAATCTTGTCTTCTTTTTGTTTCTCTTTAAGAGAGTATTGTCCCCAACTCTCAAGAGCTGAAGTTATAGATCTAGTGATGGATTGTGTAGAGGCTACCTTTGCTTCTGCTCCAATAACACCTCCAGTAGGGACATAATCGAATTGCTCTTGTTCTTGGATTAATTTAGGCATCCTTTACTCCTTATATGTGTAGGGTTTTCCTTGTATTCCTTATATACGCCAAGATGAAGACTGAACTCTTCTCTAAGCCTTGATACATAAGGGATACAAGGATTTAGCTATGCACACACTTGTGCTTTTATTTAAAGTTGTGTTGTAGTTGATGGCATTGTTGGGGATTTAGGCACTGAAGCTATTTGTGCTGCACCTGATGCTAGAGAGCCTACTGCGGATATCATTCCAGCAGTCATAGCTTCTTTACCAGCTTGCTTATAACCTCTCACAGCAGAGTCAGCTCCACCTTTAATCATAGCTATGTCGTATTCAGCTTTCTTAATGTTTCCTTCAAGAATCTGAGATGGAGTCCCTTCAAGGGTTAATCCACCAGCAGCAGATCTAGCGATATTCTCGCCCATAACTGCTCTCATAGCTTTTAATCGTTTAATAGTAGCTGCTTTAGCTTGTGATTGTGCTTGTTTTCCTCTTTCTTCAGCAGCTTGCTTTTGTGCTTGGGCTGTTTTCACAGTTCCATACACTGTTGCTGCTGTAGTAATAGCCATCATTACAGGGACCGCGGCTGCACCTATAAATCACCTAAAGCTAATAGTTTCTTAGACATATTAACCTCCTATATTGATACACTCTGTAAATCCAGCAAACCTTTCTCTAGGCCAATGCTGTCTATCTTTACAAGAGTCTTTAATAAGTTGTTCTAATTCAATAGCCTTTGCAAATGTTGTTTTAAGTATTTGCAAGACTTTTACCTCGTAACCCGCATATCTGTAATGCCGGAATCGACCTCTGTCAGAAGGGTTCATAGATAATCCTATCTTATAGAAGCTCTCACCGTTACCAGTTAGAAGCAGTTTATAAATATATAAATCTTCCTCTGCTAGTTCAGGGTGTAAATCTAAAAATTCAAAACTGTAACCCCCTTTGTTAAACCCTTTATATAACCCACATTTGGGACAACCTCTCCCTCTCCAATGGTCATTAGGTAGTTGTTGAAACTCTCCATGTTCTGGGCAAATTATTGTGACTTTAGTTCTTTTATTTATATAAGCAGTTTTAGAGTAGTCATAAAAGTTGCTATGAACTTCTTTAAAACGCCTGATGACATCTTCTTGTTTTAATTTGGCACCCATTTAAGCCTCCTTAATTGCTTGCATGAACATCTAGTTGTAATGATAACAAAGTCAAAGGGGTTGGTTTTTGACTTCTAATTTTGACTGTAGCTTCTTTAGTAAAACCAAGTAAGCGTATATCCTTGATTCCAGTGATTGGAGAAGGAGGGTTCAGTAGATCAGCATTAAAGTTTCTGTTTGCTACTGAGTATTTTCTACCTTCGTATTCAACTTGAACATCTAAGGAGTCAATAAGGTTTAGTGTTGCTTTAGTTACCCTCTTTACGTTCCACACAGATTGTCCTGAACCTAGTTGAACATTCAAAGGGAGTGTTTCAATGACTACATCGATAGGCAGTCCTACGACGATTACAGATGCTTTAAAAGGCAAAGTAATAACACCTTCTTTTGATACTGTAACTTCAATAGGGTAGTTATCAGCTAGAGCAGCTAAAGTTTTACCTTTGAAACGATTAAAGCCAGTAATCTCATTAATAGGAGTAGCTTGACTGAACACTTCATAAGAGTCACAGAAGTAATTATCTTGTCTCATTCTTTCAATACTTAGTGTTGATTCACCTAAAGCGTTCTTTCTACGAACAGCTAGGATTAAATCAGAACCAAGACCTACTGAATCAACAATAACACCATCTGTCTCATAAGGAGCCCAGTTAGAGATTTCTTGTTCAGCTAAAGAGCTAAACATAGCTAGAGTCCCATCAGTGTTAGTAACTACTAAATAATTAGTGTTGTATTTATCGCCTGAGTTAAGCACTGATAAACGGAAAGGGTTCTTAAGCAAATGAGTGCTAAACAAAGCATTAGTAGCTGTTTGATAAGTATCAGTTGTGTAGTTGTAAGCAATAGAGTTCAACTCTGCCCCAGTGTTTTGTAAATAAAACGTTCTGTTATCGAAATTAACTGGATAAGTGAATTTAGCACCAATCCTTGATTCTTGTTTAGCTGAGATAGTCTTTGGTTGAAGAATACCTTCTGCTGAGAACACTTTAAATACCCCACCAATAGTTAGAACTATCAAGTCTCTACCTGAATCCATACCAGCAATAGCAGAAGCTTGTGTAGAAGCTAGTGTAATATCCATTGAATCATTCGCTAGAACGTTGTCTGGGTCTACTACTGAGAAATCAAAGGGGGAGCCTGCTCTAGAGAACCAAAGCGTCTGAGGACGTGATAGAGAGCCTCCAAACACTAGTCTTCCTTGGTGGAAAGTAACTGTAGCTGGATAACCTCTTGTCTCTGACCAAACTGCTTCTGGTTGAGGCTCTGTTCCTGCACCACCGATAGGGACTATATCAATACTAACTGCTGTAGTGCTTTGATAAGCTACTGAGAAGAATGTGCCTTCTGTAGAAGTCTTAGCATCAATCTTAATACCTCTAAAGATTCGTTCTGTTTGTTTCTCTGAGCTAACACCACCATGTCCAGATGAACCACCATAAACTGTTTTTACAGTAGTCGTATACATAGGAGTTACTGTGTATTTCTGGGAATCAAAAACTTTATAGAACTGTTGAACTAAAGAGTCAGCGTTGTCACCAAAAATCTTGTCTCTATCTCCATAGAAAGGTTGTTCGTATCTAACATCATAAGTAATAGGTTGTTGGACAACACCTTTGACATTAAATGCAAATGTCTCACCACCTTTGAAGTAGTAAAAGTTAACTTCTTGTGTGTCGTATAACTTAGAAGGATCAGTCCCTGAGTCAAACGTATACAAAGGAACACCTTTTAAAGGGGCATCAATTACTGTCCACTCTACTGGAGTTTTAGATCTGTTACGTTTCAATAACTGAGGTGGAATCCTTGGATGAACCATAATCACTGTATCACCAGCAGTAGCGAACTGAACTTCTTTAATCATTGTTCCTACGAACTTAGTCTGGATACTCGCTACAATAGCTTTATCGTTATAGACAGTAGCTTTACCATCTGATGTAAGGATGATTGTGTATTTCTCTAAATCATTAAAGATAAAAGGAATCAGTCTAACAAAATCTGAAGCAGGGTTAGGAGTGTTTAGAACTGTTAGCAATTCAAACCCAGGACGTTTAGTAACACCACCTTGAGGAAGGACTTGACAGTTCTTTAAAGATTTTGCTCCTTTGTAATACTGAGCAACATCTGTCCTTGGTTGGACAAAAGGAGAGAACTCCCCAGAGTTAAAAGAGGTTTGTAGTTGTTTAAACTTAGGCATAACCCCTCCTTAGAAGTAGCTGTAACGAGCGCTAAGAAGCTCTGAGTGAGTAAATATACTTTGTTGTGGTTCTTGTGCTGAATCATTGTCTGCTGCTTGTAGAAGCAACTGAGTGCCCTTTTGGTCGTAATACTGAGCTTGTGTAGTGTTATCAGTGATAGTAGGAGCCATAGCTGCTGCAAGAAGACACTTAAAAGCATAAACAAAGTCTTGAGGAAGGTCTTGTTCTTTTGGTTTAACGATAATCTGGACTCTTGGATTCTTCACATCAGTGTGTAATTCTCTACCACCAATAAGCTTGTAAGGCAGAGGTTCACCAATATCTAGGACTTTAACCACACCACGTCCTAGTTGGTAGGAATACTTATAACCCGTCTCTGGGGTTTCTGTTATCAACCCTGGTTCTTTGTATTCTTTACAGAATGTCCAAGGTCGATAACTTAAAAGGTTCTCATAAACAGAGGTATACACAGCCTTAGCAGTTTGTGCCTCAACAGTGTCCTCATCAAAACTCTGAATAGGGCTAGCACCCAACATTACAGAGGCAGCAGATGCAATACTTACGTCGGTTTCTAGACTCATGAATCCTCCTTAGTTAATAATTCATAACGGTTCTTTAAAATTACAATAAGCTCTTTATTAACTTCATTATAGTTCTCTAGCTCTTGTAAAACATATTTGTGTTTCGTTTCTAAATAAGCTTTATGGGCTTCTTCTGGGGTATTAAATAACCCTATATGGGTTGTCTTACCTTTATTAGATAGTTTAGCTTTAAACTTCTTAGATTGTTTATGAAACTCTACACCAACAGGAAGTTTTCTATTAAGTGCAGGTTTTTCTAGTAATAAATTGTTTAAAGGTTGAGGAACAAATACACAAGTTTCTGCTGAGTAAATTTTATTGCCTTTAACTTTTAAATCTTTATCTAAACAATAACCTTCTACATAGTTTTCATTGAACCATTTTTTAAAAACGGAGAGTTTATGCCAATCTTCACAAACCGTAACACCTTTATAAGTTGGTTGTCTCTCTTGATATTTCGGACAGTAGCATCGGGTAAGCATGTCATACCAAACTGAATAGAATTTATACATTTTACGCTTTCCATTTTTAGCGTATGAAATAGGTTCATCTAAGTCATTGATGCCTACTGCGTGAACTAAAGCCATAATAGCCTCCTTATACAATAGATAAAAAAGAGGGAAAGGGTAATTTCTAGATAATCTAGTTAATCCCAATCCCTCTATAGGTTTCTTAAACGTTAAAAGTTAGTTCTGGCTGAACTTAAACTATTTCTTTAACGTTAACTTCAACAATACCAGTTGCGTCGATAGTCTTAGCACCTGCTGAGAACACACCGTTTACTAACCAAGATGTGCGTTCTGCAACGTAGTTAATCTCAGTGCGGTGGTCGATACCGATAGCTAGACCTAGAGCTTCTTTATGGAAAGCAAAGTATTTACGGTCAGCAGAACCAACACCAGGAAGACCTAGTTGAGCGTTCTTAGCATCAATGCAGTCAGCAATCATGATGAACTTAAAGCCAAGGAAAGTATCAACTTCACCTTGAACCAAAGCACGAACAGAGTTGTAGTCTGCTGAAGTAACTTCAGTTTCACCAAGTAGAGCTTCAATACCACCAGGGGTAACTACGAAGTAACGATCTTCTGGATCAACACCATCGTTATCTAGTAGACGTTTAGCACGACGGATTTTAGCTACAGTTAGACCTTTAGCAGTAGAACGATCTTCGAAAGTAGCAGGAATAGTCTTAGCAGAGTTCTGAGCTAGTTCGTCAATGATAACTTGGTCTTCTTTACGACCCATTGCTTTAGCAATAGCCATTTGTAGTTGAGTCTCATCATCGTAGTTAATTTTAGCTTGTTGGAAAATGTCTGAGTATTCTGGAGCAACGAAGTCAGCTAGGATAGCTTTAACTTTAGTTGCAGTAACACCCATAGTGCCAACTACAGAAGCCATTGCACCACGATCAAGTGCTGCACCTTTACCATACACTGGGAAAGAGTGAGCTTCACCTGTTACACCTGTGCGTAGACGGACAGCGTTACGTAGTTTAGAACCTTTCTCTTGGTAAAGTTGATGAACGCGATCGTCGAATTGTTGAATATATGAACCAGTAATGTCATGTGGCATGTTTAAATCTCCAATAGGAGCTAACCTTCTCTTGATTGAATAGAATAGTTAGCTTAATAGTTAAAAAGTAATTTGTGCGGAATTGCACTGTGTTTGTGTGTCATTAGACTTGTGTCATTTAGACTGTTGTAATCAAAGGAGAGATTATCCCGAAGGGTCTCTTGAAGAGTAGATTACATCCTCTTCTTTGCACCTCTTGTTTTTTGGGTCTAAAAGATTATCCAATCAAGAGATAAAGTAAATTAAGTTAGCGTAAAGATGCGTAACCAGCTCGAACTTTCTCACGGAATTCTTCAGAGCTTTGGTAACGTGGGTCTTTCATCATCTCACGTAAATCATCACGAGATAGTTGAGGTTTAACTTGAGAGAAAGAACCTGCATCTACTGGTTGAGAACCACTCAAACGAGCAATCATCATCTCAGCAAAACGTAAAGCTGAACCTGCTGCATTAATTGAACCAGAAGCTGCATCTTGCAGAACCTTGAACTCTTCAGCAGTAAAAGTTGATTGAGCTTTAGCTGTTAGAGAAGCAATACGTTGAGGAGCTTCTTTCTCACCACCTAGAGCTGTCATAGCTGCTTGTTCACGAGCTCTTTGTTCTAAACCAGCACGTTCTGATTCTGATTTAACATAAAGATCTAGGACTTTATTAAAACCATCTTGAGACATGTTAAGTTCTTTAGCCATCTCAGAGAAAGCTTTGATATCATGCTCTGTTCCTTCATAGAAACTAAAGTCTTCAAAACCTTCTGGTAAAGCTAGGTCATAATCACCTTCAGGAGCACCTGTAAAAGACCCCATACGTGATTCTAAGCTCTTATAAGAGTCAACCATAGCCTCTGGTGTCTTGAACTTCTCTGGGAGCCATTCAGGACGTTCTGAGGGCTCTGTGCCTTGAGGTTCTTCTGCACCTGTAGGAGCTTCTGGAGCTTCAGTAGCAACACTGCTCTCTGCACCTAGACTAAATAAAGAACCACTGTAATCATTAGTTGAAGAACTTGTGCTCTCTGGGGAAGCTAAGTGATCAGAGTGTGAACCTTGATCTGTAGTTACTTCATTTTCTGCACTCATTTTATTCTCCTTGTGTTAGGCTTTCGCCTTTAATATAAACTCTGCCAATCTCAATATCTTGGATTAGCTCTCTGATGAATTGACAAGAACCTTCACGATAAAGACCTACATGTGGTTCTTCATGTGGGAACCAGTTAGGCTTCATTAAGTATTTCTTGAAGTGTTCTAGTAGTTTCTGACCTTGAGGAGTAGAGAAAGTTAGATAAACTAGTTCTCGGTATTCCTGTTCTTCAGTATCTAGATTTATATCATCTTGATGTAATTCATCGTTTAACTCATACATTACATACCTCCTTGGGCTTGTTGCATCTGTTGAGTTTGCATAGCTTGTTGTTGTAATTGTTCTTGGAACTCAGCTCGTTCTTCTTGGTTCATGCGTAGTTTAGCAGGAACACCTTTAGACTCAGCTAAATAAGGACCAATCTCATCAATCTTAATACTTGTTGCAATCAAAGGCAGACCTTGATCACCGAACACCATCATAGTTGAAATGAAATCCATTACTGCTTGCTCATCTTGAATGTTCTGAACTCTAGCCATAGGTGAAGATGCTTTTACTTCAGCCATTAAACCATCAAGCTTAAGTTGCTTAGGAATAATACCATATGAACTCAGAATATCATGGACTCGTTTGATAATCTTAGAAACTAGTTCTTGTTGTAGACGACCAAATGCAGCACCCATTTCTTCTAGTTGTTTGTTGTTTCGAATCTGAATCTCAGTAGCTGATTTCACTGGAGAAGTAATCTCACCTAAAGTGTCACCATAGAATGCTTTGTTGATATCATTCTTGAGCTCATCTCGCATATTAATGCCAAGGTTGAAGTTAGCTCTGGATTCTAAATACTGAACAGGAGCTTGCATGCCTGAGTAATCAGCTTTAGTTTTAATGATTCGTCCAGGACCAATCTTAACGTTAGCAGCATTCAGGAAGCTCTTACCATCCATAAGAAGTGGAGGGTTGATAGCCATATCATTGTTCATTAGAAGTTGTTGAACTAGTTTATTCAGTATCTTCATTGATTCCATTGCATCAAATGCTGGACCTCTACCATAGACTTCACCAGGAACTACATTCCAACGGAAGATAATCCAAGGAGATGATTCCATAGTTTCTTCTAGGATAATCTTAGAATCACTTGCATCTGTGTAAACAACATAAGTGTAGCTTTTCTTTTTGTGGTCATAAACAGTCCCCTCAATGAATTTAACATCTTCATCAGGGTTGTCTTTAATTAAGTGTTGTAGTTTTGAATCAATCTTAGCTCTAGGCCACTGTATAGGTATATTACGAGCTTTAAGAAGGTGTTCACGGTAAGATGTTTTGATGTCACCATTAGGACCTTTCTCAAGGATCAATTCATCTGCTGGAACAGCTACGAAGCGTAAAGGGTTATTTACATCACCAGTGTCTACACAAAGAAGTGCACCAGTTGAAATGGCCATATCCTGAATACTTTCATGAACTGCTTGGTCAAAGTTAGATTGCCAGATGTATTGGAACATAATCTCATTAACTGTATCTAACTGTTGTTGTAATTCGTTTCTATCATCCTCTGTAGCTGCTCCTTTAAGAACTTCTGCTCGGACTGAACCACCAGTCTTTAGCTCTGCCCAACGTTGATAGCTAGGAAGTAGTTTGTTCTTTACTGAGTTAGAGAATGATTGCAAAGCTCGTTTACCAGTGTCATCAAATAACTTAATGTTTCTGTTAGAGCCTTTTTGTTGTTGAGAGAAGTTCTGACGATTAGGAACAAACAAATCGTAGTTCTCAGTAAGGATAGATCTCCAGTTCTCTCTTACAGACTTGGCTTTGCTAAATCGGCTCTGGAATTCTTGTGGAGTAAATCCACTTGCTGTAAAAGTAGCCATGTTATCTCCTTAACCTAATAGTGACTTATAGCCACCACGTTCACCTGATTCACCACCAGATAACAATGATGCTTGTGCACCACCAGCTCTGCGAGCCTTAGTTAGAGCTTGTTGCTCTTGTTTCATTCGTTTAGCTTGAGCTTGTTGCTCTTTAAGCTGTTCATTCTGTAGCCTTTGTGCTTCTTTCTCAGCATCAGACATACCACCTGATTTACCACCCATATCATTTCTCCTTCTTAGGTTTAGGTTTATCTTGATTAGAAGTATCTTGTTTAGCTTTCTCTTTCAAAGCTTTATCTAGAGCTTCTTTCTCTTCACGCTTCTTCTTGTGTTCTGGCCGCTCTGCGAATCCCATATTAAATCTCCTTTAATAATTCTGTGTTTCTGTTGAGTCTTTCGACGTAGTTATAAAGTTGGTAAGGTGTAAAGATACTGAACTTAGAGATGCCAAGAACAGCCTTACAAACCTCTACACAAGTGAAAGGAGTTAATACACTAGGAACCCTTAACTTATCTGAAACTATCTTAGGAGCTTTCTGGATAGTGAATCCTTTAGCTTCATAAGCTTTAGCTAGATTAGAGTAAGGAGCGAAGACGTATCCTTCAAAACTTGCTATTGAATTAAAAGATAATGAAGACCAAGAGTTGTTGATTTCTAACCAGTGCCAACCATTAAAGAAAAGTATACTGACGTGTTGGAAACCTTTTTTGAGATATTTGTTGTGAAGTCTTGGCTCATTAGTATTGCTGTAGATTAAGTAGTAAACTTCTTCACCTTCTGTCATAGCATCTAGGAGGCTGAAACCTCCCAGTGCTCTTGCTATATTTGAACTTAGCCTCATAACACCTCTTTAGGTCTTGTATAACATCTAGAAGGGGTCAAATGGGTCGTAATCATCTTCTTCAGCTAAATGAGAAGGAGACTCACCCCAGTGATCTCTTTGAGTTAATACATTGAGTTTGTGTTGTTCTTCATTAACGTAAGCTGAATCATAAGCTTTAGAGATGTATTTATCAGCGTAGTATTGTCCTACTTGCCTTAATGCATCAGCACCATTACTGAAAGTATCATGTAAAGGTGTGCCTAGTGCTCCAGTTTGGTCGTTAATCTTCCATCTGTAGTTATCTAAACAAGTAATACCGTGATAGCATTTTTGCTCATCAAAGACGAAACGTTTAAATAAAGTCTTAGTTTGAGAGATAGCTTCATTGATATCTTTAGTTCTTGGGATTACTGTCACTGAGAAACCTTTGTTCATTAGAACTTCATGTCTTCGTTCACCAGATATCCACTCTTTGTTTCTACCATCATGTGGGAGATAAATCTCACCTAGTTTGACGTTGTGCTCAGAGCTGAACTCTTTCAGGTATGACACGTAGTGGTCTACTCCTTCATCAGAATTCTCGTAGTAGTTAATCAAATTTAGCTCTTCATTTTTAGGATTAGGTTGTAAAAACCAAATAGCAGTAGCGTCATTCACACCTATATCCCAGAAAGTTAGAACTGGAACATCAGGATTGATAGGAACTTTACGAACTCTACCTTCTTTACGAGCTGTTTCCATTTGCTTACCGTAAATGATTCCTTTAACAGCAGCATCGTAATCTAAGTAGTATTCTTGTTTGATAAGATCAGGGTCAGCCCCTGAGTTTAATTCTTCTTGTATATCCTCATCAGTAATTAATCTTCGACCACTTAAGTCAGCAGTGTCATCTATTGTTTTACTAGAGAAATACCATATACCTTTGTTAACTTCCATTTGTGCTTTGTTACGAGTCTCCCATGCATGGTTCTTACCACGAGGAGTCCAACAGAACAGAGCCCATCCTTTTCTGGAGTCAACTTGAGCATTACGACGTAGCATAGGTGCAAAGTAGTCATAAGCTCTTGGGTCACATAATGACCATTCTGAATAAACAACACCAGCAGCATTCATACCAACAGCGTTGTCGTAGTTATCTGAACCCATTACATAAATGTTAGAACCATTACTTAGTTCAAAACGGGATTCAGTGTTGTTCTTTTTAGCTAAACAGTTAGGTGGGATAAAGTCAGAGAAGTTACAGACGTTACCATCTGAGTCCTGAACGTTACCATTCCATACTACTTTCTTAGCTTGGTTTTGCTTAGGTAGCATATAACAGTAGTCACCACGAACCATTAAAGCAGCAGCAACTACTAGTTGGAAGAAACTTACATCCTTGCCTGCACGTCGATGGAACTCTAATGCATAACGCTTAATAGTATTCTTACTCTCAAGCATATCGAAGAATACATCTAGAATCTCTTTTTGATGTGGGTAGGGTCTAAACCTGTGAGGGAGTTCTATAGGGGCTACTTCAATAGCCTCTTTATCTGCCTCAAGTGTTAGTTCAAAATCATTTAGCATTAACCACCTCTACTCCAATAATATCTTTGTGAGATTTACGAATACCATTTTTAACACGCATAAGGTGTCCACGACAATAACCCCCATTACGGCAGAACTTTTCCATATTGAATACGACTTCCATCTCACCATTCTTGTAAGTAATCTTGTAATGTTTAGAGTGTGAGTATTCATTGTTGTATTGTGTTGTGCACCATTCTAAATTAGAAACATGGTTGTTGTGTTTGTTTTCATCTTTATGATTAATAATACTGTGATTAAGAGGATTACTGATAAAAGCTTTAGCAACTAATTGGTGTGCTTGGTAGCGCTGTGCCACTCCTTCTTTTGTCAGGGTATAACGTAGGTATTTACCTTGGTCTGGTTTAAGCCAGCGACCTTTATATAGTCGTCCAGACTTGTCTACTCTTGAATGAGCATATACTTTACCGCAATCTGTTACTGCGTATAGCCCTTCGTAACCAGTGATATCTTTTGCTTTGTATTTTGATAGTTTCAACATAAGTTTACTCCGTTTGTAATATTTATCGACTTAGCTTGACTTCTCTTTGTTTAACTTTAGGTTCAAAGCGTTGTGGTTCGTAATCACGCATTAATCCATAGCTTGAACGCATAGTGTTATTGAAATCATATAATGTGTATTTGTATGTTGTTTCCTCAGTTCCATCAGGGAGTCTCTTGACAATCACATCGTAGTCCTTAATGGCTTTCTTGACGTGTTCTGGGAGTTCATGAGGAGGGAGAGGTTTACCTGTAACAGGATCTGCTGTCATTGATATATCTACTGATAAAATAGAACCAATCCTCTTCAGGATGCTTTCTGTGGATAAATCAATGTTGTTTTGACGTGAAGCTTGTAGGTAACTGAGGTAAGTCAACATATCAGGTGTTTTAAAGAGCTCAGTAGCTTTAACGTAGTTTAAACGTTTAGGATCTTTTGATTCAGTAGTTTCTGAAGTAGTGTAATCTATATAACCAGCTCTGACTCTTGCTTTTGCTTTAGGTAGACCTAAGAGTATGTGGTATTCAGCAGCCTTTCTTTGTTTTTCAGTTAAAAGAACAGTCTCATCAAAACCGTATTTACTGAGGACAACAGGTAGACGTATACCTTCTGAGGTTCCATGTGTAGGGTTTACCTGTGTAGGGCTTGCCTTTTCAGGAGAATTAGAACTAGTCATACAGGCTCCTTAAGCTTTAGGCTTATCAGCAGAGGTCTTTTCAGCAGAAGCTTTTGTAGCTCGTTTAACTGGAGTTTGGTGTTTAACCGAAGGGTTTAGTTTACCAGAGAGCTCTTGGACTAAGTTCTTTTTAACTTGAACTTTGAAGTCTTCAGAAATACTTCCTGAGATAATATCACTGAAGAGTTTATTACAGTTAGCTTCTGTTAGTGAGATTTCTGAGAGCTTAAGTTTAGCTACTGATAGAACCTCTTGTTTAATAGAGTTAATCACTTCAATAGCTTTAGTATTCAGTAGTGTATCTAAAGTTAGTTTATCTAGGTTATCGTTCATCTTTGTATTTCTCCTCTAGAGTCTTTTCAATTTCAATACTTGGAGATGTTGAGTTCTTCTCTGAATCTCGATCTAGAAGATTCCATATCCATTTAGATAGATAGATTCTACGTCTATCAGTTTTAGCTTGAGGCTTTATACCTTGAGGCTTTACACCTTGGTGCTTTGTATCTTTCATATAATATCCCTTTGTGGCCTTACCCGTCTTTCAATAATTAAAAGGAAATAAAGGCATACGAAGAGATACTGAGAAGGAGAGAGTTTCTTAGATACCTCTGGGTATGCCTTAAGGAATATTTCTTGGTTTATTCTTAGAGCAATTCTTAGAAGAGAGAAAGATAGGTTAGATAGAGTTAGTTAAAGTTAGATAGAAGAAGATAAGGAGAGGTCTTTAGTCATAATTATGAAGTCTAGCTAGAAGTAATGACCTTTAGGTTGTTTAGGAATATTCCTTATCCCCCTCTAGCCTTTATAGCGCTCGCATTTAAATTTCCTTTATAAAACAGTAACTTACAAAGAGGTAAAACAAAGTTTATAGAGGGGTAAAACAAAGTTTATAGAGGGGTAAAACAAAGTTTACAAAGGGGGTATTTCACCCCTTTATTTAGGTTCAAGACACTTCGTTTAAGATACTTCGTTTAAGAGACTTCGTTTTAAGACACTTCGTTTTAAGAGTAGCTGTGTAAGGAGTTTTTGATACCTTCAGTAGTCAGAGTATTCACTTTTTGGAACTCTTTTTGTAACCGTGTTGGTCATATATTGAGTTCATTACATCTATCTCAGCAATACAAGTGTAGATTTCATTGATAGTTGGTAAAAGATTAGTAAATACATCATTAGGAAGAGTAGCAATTGAGTCATGTATTGAGCAGATCATACACTCAGGAAGCTTACGAACTACTTCCATAACAACACTGGCATCTATGCTGTGAACACCTAATGTTCAGATAAGGTCGTTAATCTTATCTCGCCCCGCCAAGAACTTCAAACATATTTCCAGATGTAGCCTAGTGCTTGATTCAGTTGTCCTTTACAAACCTTACCAATGTTTGTTGAACTCTTTTTACCTAAAAACTTTTCAGCATCTTTAACGCTGTTGAAAGTGTCTATGTAAACACCCTCTAAAGAGTATCTATTTATCTTATTACTTAGAGATTCTAAATGTGCCTTGGATAATTTCTTCCCTTTGTGCTGTTCAGAGATTCTCTTTTTATCTTTATCACTCCAACGCTTTGAACCTTTGAAACAGCTGCTCCTTCCCTTATTAGCTTTAGATATCTTGTTTTTAGTTTCGGTGGTGTGTTTTTTACCATAGAAATTATTATCTTCTCCAGAACCAGTGGGAGGCATACCACCACCTTTAACTAAATTCCAACCCATCTTGTCAAGAGGTCTTAACCAAACCTCCATCCTTTTAACCTCCTCCTCACTACCAGAACTGATTATTATCATTTGTATATCTTCATATTTCTCAAAAGCATTTTTAAGGTGTTGATTAGTAGAGTGTTTATGTTCTTTATACCTTCGTTCAGGGTTGTTA
>JACSEM010000008.1_pt1 | contig 24315 bp, 29 predicted proteins | sample 8225391 | NCBI WGS metagenome assembly JACSEM01 (sample SAMN15704306, study PRJNA253121) | viral metagenome | isolation source: viral DNA from sea star tissue collected in USA, Friday Harbor and Canada... | host: Evasterias troschelii | collected 2013 | reverse complement strand
CCAGTAGTAATAATAAGATCTATGCCACTATCTCCAACTTTACCCACATGGAGTCCTATTAGCACTAGGGTAACAATGGCGAATATCACTCCCATCACTGTTTGCTCATTGACATTGTTGTCTACAGCTATAAAAGACTTAAGAAACGCTGAAACCTTATTCACTTTTTTAAGAGTTTTATTAGGCTCGGACTTAGGCTCAGACTTAGGTTGACACTCACAAGACGAATCTGGTTTACACATTAACTTCTCCTTATTAGATTTATTTGTTAGAGTTTTCCAAGAATCATATCAATAACTGCTGCAGCTCCTGCTACGGCTCCAATTACTGCAATAATAGTAGTAATATGGTTCTTCTTACCCCTAGCTTCAGCTTCTATTACAGTTATTCGATTCTCAGCTTCTACAATCTTGCTAGAAAGTTTATCTAAAGCTTCTGCAATCTCTCTGGTTTCTTGATTCATCTTCTCCTGAGTGTCAAATTGAAGAGAGGTAATCTTCTCAATTAAGAGAGCTAGATTCTCGGAAATAGACTTCTCTTGAGCCTCAGTTAAGAGGAAGAGTTTGTCCATCCAGCTTTTATGCTGGTCGAGTTTCTCTTTCAGATGACGCATCTCTACATTGAAGACTTCTTTATCTCCAGAGAAGACACTAGTAAGACGAAGAGAGACCTGATCTATCTGGGACCTAACTTCTTCGGCTACGCTCAATTTGGCTGGTAATTCCATACTTTCTCTCCCACCATTGTTCTTGATATGGTTCAATTAATTCACTGATGAGATCGTTACGGTACTGTCTTCGTTCTTGAAGATTTCTTTTGACAAACTCAACAATTCCGTCTACTATCCCTTTGTTCAATTCTTGTTCTTCTGAAAGTTCTTGATCCTTGGCCATCTGGGACCCTCCTAAGTTAAAGTTTTGGTTATGGTTGAACGTATGCGGGGTCAGAGCCTTCAACATATGCATGGGGAAAGGTAAAGGTGCCGGAATAGTAGTGGGGTCCTCCCGAATCTGTCAGAAGGGACACATGCCCGCTTACAAATACATGAAGAAAATAGGCCCAAGAACGGGGATTAGAAGTATCAATAGGGTTCGCATCTATATCAAAAGGGACTAGAGGTTCGCTAGGACGATAACCGCGGGGAAGAGTGAAGATCCTGACAACCTTATATCCAGAAGGGGCAGAAATATAGGTGCTTTCATATTGTAAATTGAGAAACGTAAGAGTAACAAACCCTCCTCTTCTCATATATTTTAAGGACCCACTCAATCGAACATCAGAAATTGATCTCAGAGGGGCTTCGGTCCATCCGAGATCATTCTGATCCTTTAGGAAGAAAGGAGAGACATCGGAGTTAGAGGATCCGGAGCCAGCAGATAGAGTGTCAATTCGAGTAGAGTTAGAATTGACTTTAGTATTAAGGGAGGTCACGTCTTCTGATATCTTCTTAGGAAGAGTGCTTTCAGGGGCTCCAGATCCTAAGTACACTGCCCCTCCATTAAGAAAATCAGCTGTAGTAGTAGTTGTTGAGGCGTAATAAATACCAATTTTTCCATCAGTGAAAATCTTAACAGGAACCTCTTCTCCTCTCCCATTTGAGATTTTAAACTCTGCAGCACTATTTTGGGGATTAACAGGGTCATCTATTTTAGGAAACATTGCTGGGTCTGTTACTGATTGGGTTAAGAGAGGGGTTGGAGACCCTCCCCATTTAACATCTTTAAATTCGACGTAGATAGAATTCCCGTGTTTATATAAGTTTATGGTCCCAGATGTCCTTCTTTGTGTTAAAACAAGAGAGTAAAAGGAATCTGTGGGTTCTGAAGGTGCAGCAGCAGATGAGAATTCGAAACAGGCAGTCCATTTTTGGACATCCTCAGTGCCCGTGCGGACTAGACGCACCGATTCACCGGGGAGTAGTGGATAATTACCAGCTTCGAGAGCTTTGCCACTAGTGGAAAGGATTTCTATCTCTACACCTTCTGGGGGTCCAATATAGGACTTTGCATGGTCAGAGGGACAAACAAACACTAGAGTGTCTCCAAGAGCTGCTATAGGTGGAAGTACTAGAGTGTTTTGGTCTTGAAAGACACGAGTACGAAGTTCGTCTTTCACCCACACTTCTTCATCAGAATTGTATTCATAACCTTTGTAGTGTTGATTATGTACGGGATTGATTGGTAATGCCATTTTAACTCCTTACCTTCTGAAAGGTTGATGTTTTAATTAGAGACACTTGTTAGATCTTCTGGGGGATCAGGGAATGTTACAGAACTAGGGAAAGAGGGGGCACTAGTGATATCCCTCAATTTTTGTCTGTAAGCTTTTACAGCTTCCAAATCCTTAACTGGGTAGTCAGGCATCACAAGATGGTCAGACTGGGCTAGCAGAAAACTCCTTTGGTTTCGTACTCTCTGGGCTAAGATCTCTGGGCTAACAACCCAAGATTTACCATTAAAGGTAGCCTGAGGGTCAGTGGGAGGAACTTTGGTAAGAGTCTTATCGGGGACAATCCCCAGTGGAAGATTTACTTGTTTTCCATTCTCCTTTTTGTAATAAGTGTAGGCTGTATAATCAGGAACTACAACATACTCTGCGGCATCGGGCTTTCGAGCAATAGCCTGATGTTGTCCTACTTTAAGCACTCCCTGGCTTACTAGTTCAGCAGGGGTGTACATTCTCCCAGTCTTATCCATCTGATTTAAGGGTGTACCGAAGAACGCTCCATTAGTAGGTTCGAAATTCTCTAAGAAGATTCTACCATTTGGTTCACCCTCACTTGAGACAGCTCCACAACAGATACGGTGGATTCGATCATCTTTCACTTCTACGTAATACATATTCACTTCTCCTTTTAAGAGTCATATGGGATTATTGGGGGTATTAAGCTTTGACTGGGTCATGAGAGGTTTTCCTCCATACTCGGATAGTCTGACCTACTTGCTCGAAAGCTTCTTGATTTAGGTTAAAGCGGAGAGGAGAGAAACTGTTAATAATTCTTTCTCGATTAGGATTATGAATACTAGTGTCCCCCCATATCCTTGAATCTACAACCTTCTCTGTGGAGTCCCATTCAATATTTTGACTCAGTCTCTCGTTCTTAGGAAATACTACCCCAAAAGCCGAAGATTCATAACGAAGTATGGGAGATCCTGGGAGATTGTCAATAAATATCTCCCACCTCCCTCCGAAGAGATCTGCGGGATTGTCAGAGCCTCTATGTTGTATATAAGTCATCCAAAGAGGAACTCTCGTTTTCCAATTCTGTTCTAGATCACCTTTCAAATCCTTAATATCTGCTGTAACCCGTCTATCAACATCCGTAGTATTCCGTTCCGCAAGAGCTTGAACTGTCTGAAGTTGAGTTTTAAGCTCTTGAATTTGGTCAATCTCAGCCCAAGAATTTGCAGCTCCAGGTGCATCTGGGGCTGGAGGAGTATCTGCATCTGGAGCTGCAGCCTCAACTCCTGGGAGATACTTTAAAGCTTGGTAGATCTTACCTCCATGGCGGACAAAAGAGCCTTCATAATACTCGATAGTAGCCTTCCACTCTGAGATACCGGCTCTCTGTAAATAGGCTAGTTGCCTTGTTATCATATAGAAGAGAGAGTTGAGTTCCTCGGAGAAGGGCAGATCGGAATTATTGAAAGTCTTGGTCATAGCATTATACCCTAGCAGGTACTGACCCCTTGCTTGAATGTCCTCTATATCTTTAGAGGTTGTAGAGCTTCCTGAAGCCCCCGATCCAATCACTCCCATCTCGTTATCAGGGGCGTCTAACCCGAAGATCCTCTGCTTTTTGACAGGGAATATATCTGACATAATCTGACTCCTTTGTATGATTTTAGATTAGTTGGAGATTTTCTTCCATATTCGGATAGTCAGGTTTTTAGGCCTCACTTCATCTCCAGCTCTCGAGAACTTTAATTTACCAGTGTGGAAACTGTCTCTTACATTAGGAGCTAAAAGGCCAGCATTAAGACAGCGGGAAGAATCTGTGGAAGGTATAGTGACTGTGGTACCAGATTCATCACAGGCCTCGTCAGCACCGACAACTTTTACAGTTAGAGGGTTAGCTTGTGAGTCCTGTAAACCACCAGCTTCAAAATCAGTAGCTTCAGCCCCATCCACCCTAAGAAACCGTCCATTCAAATTTTCATTGAGCAATTCCCAGCTACCCAATCCCAAGTCTTCCGGATGAGTGGAGTCTGGGAATTGGATGTAAGTGAAACCGATGGGAAGAGTAAAGGCTTCTCCAGTGGGGGGAGTATGATCTGGATTAGAGTCTGGATCGATAGTGGTAGGAGTGAAGGTAAGCTTCCAACGAATTCCTTTGGTTTCTAGAGGATTAAGTCCTCGGTTAGGACTTGCTTCAGTTCCGGATAAACAAGTGTAAAGCTGTCCTTCATGTAGAACCACTGACTTGTCTTTATAATACTCAGTCTCGGCATCCCATTCCGGTATCCCTGCTTGGTGAAGGTAGGCTATCTGACTTGTCAGTAGGTAGAAGAGAGAGTTAAGATCCTCAGCATAGGGCAGGCGGGACACTCCTCTATCCAAAGTAATTCCAAAATACCCCAGGCTGTATTCGTCCAGGGATTGAATTGCTTCTAGGTCTTTAGTGGTTAATGGGGCACCAGCTGATTTAGACCCGATCTTTCCAAATTCAGTCTCTGAACCTGTAGCACCAAAGACTCTCTGCTTGACTTTACTTAATTTGGGCATAAGTTTCCTCTCTATGATTATATAATGCGGTAACACCGAGTGGGGAGCTTTTATAGGTCAGGGCTCCCCTTCCACTCTCTAAGAATTCTTCGAAATCGGATTCTTCATCTATACTATAATTGAGTGAAGAGAAGACTAGGAGAGGAAGAAGAACAAATCTCCCTCCAAACCCGAATCCAGCAGGTTTAGGGTAAACTCTCTTCTCTAAAGTGTATCTAAAGAAATCGTCTAATCGATTATCCTCCTCTGGATCAAGGTCTGTATCTGTTGTATCTGTAGTTGGAGGTGGGACAACTAAGAGGGGTACCTTCTCCACTCCATACACTAGAAGCAGATCATTTTTAGGGTCTGTAGTCACTGAAACCTGAGCTCCAAAGAAGATCTGGAAGAAATCATCTATACTTTTAAGTGAAGAATTCCCTCTATTAATCTCCAGCTTCATCTTAATAAACTTTCTAAGCTGACTGTCTGACAACCAGTTGTAAACGTATTGGACTAGAGATCGGTAGTTCCACAATTTTCCAGGGATTGCAGTACTAGTGTATTGTCTGGAACCGATTAGATTGGATTTCACCCCTTCTTGCTCGGTGGAATTAGTATAGGATATGGAACCAAAATACTTCTCTAGGAGAATTTGTCTTATTTCTCGATTGATTCCTACGAAGAAACCGAGTTTTGTTAATCGATCGTCTGTAGCTGTTTCTAGATCAAATCCATTACTCACAGTTTCTAGTAAGTCGAAGATCACCACCTGTCGAAGAAAAGCTTCTAGGTGTCCAGTGGCCTTGGGTAGTTTCTTATACTGAAGAATAAGAAGATTCTGATAGTAATCTATAAGACTTTTAAATTCCATTGATAGTTATCCCTTCTTGGCTTAGTGTAAAGATTTCGTTCTTCTTAGCAGGGACTAGTGATAAGGTGTAGGGGTCCGCATCCTTCTCTTTAGAAAACAGCACCTTAGTAATTCTGTATTTGGGATGTTTTCGACTAAGGAAAGAGTAAACATCATCTATCCCGGCATTTTGCCCTAACTCCCATTGGAGTCTTTCTCCACCAGCCACACCTACAAAAGATTCTTTAAGTTTGACTATGTTCTGCTCAGATAAAGTAGTTTCTTCTCCTCTGTCTGCTCGAAGTCGGATATCCATTTGTAGGTACAGACTCCTTTCTATGGCTTCATTCCACCTTGCTACAAAATATTGACTATTGGGTCTAAGGATCTTCTCGGTACCCACTTTCTCTGTAGGAGATGGTACAACATACATGCCAGTACCAGCAGGTTTGAATTCGTAAAGGATTTGGGCAATGCTTTCTTTGGTTTCTTCTTTGAGACTTCTTACAAGAGAGTTAATTGTATCTCCCTGAGTCTCAGTTCCCTCTCCAGTCTGTGGAGTTGAAATTCCTGAGTCCTCTCTAGATCCTCTTACAATCACCCAAATGGAATGTGGGGACTGCTCGTCTCCAGATCCATCAGAAGCAAAGGTATGGTACTCGGAGGTGTCATTCTCGTAAACTCTGACAGTATCTACTTGAGGGAGAGCTTCTATTTGAGATTGGATACCTTCGAGATAACCTTGGGCAGAGATGGAAGAAGAACGAGCAAACCTTCTCTTCAAGATAGCATCAGTCTCTTCATCTTCACCTTGTATGGGAGCTTTGCTACGATTGTTAACACTCTCAACACCCGCTATAATTGTTACAGATTCAGTTATAGTATTAGCTAAGGTTTCCTTTTTCCCAATAGGAGCTGCTCGGAAATATAAGGAATGTGTTTTGGTAGGTGCAGAGGGTTCTCTCTCTGGTACTGAATCCCCTTCTGCATCGGGATCTTCATCTGCAGCAGGATCGGGGGAGGGGAGATACAGTATGGGGGGGAGTACAGGAGCTATAGGAAGATCCGTAGTATCCCAGTCTTCTACGCTTGTTACCTGACTCACCGCCTCCAGGTAACGGGCATACTCTTCGTTGTACTTGGTTTGTACAAGTTCTTTAGTTCTTTCCCATTCCTGAAGAAGGGTTAGAGCATCTGGATCTACCACTGCATCAGGATCAGATGGGGTTGGAGGAGCCACTACAGGGGGAGAAGGCAAAGTGACTGAACTAAGCAAGTAATATTCAGTACCAGAGGCATCTTTGACAGTGAATAAGTTTGGGATGGAAGGTGAAATTTCCCCCTTACTACCATCAAGACCCTGAAGTTGCACTTCCCTATCGACTGTCACTTCAACAGAAGCAAAGGAGAAACTTGCAGCTTTTCGCTTGATCCCACCTAAAGCCACTCTCTGGTCGAGAACTCTCCCTTGGGCTTGATGAACATCGAAGCTATCATAGACCTTTTTCAAGAGTTCTCTAGAATCTATGGCAGCTTGGGCAAAGATATTCACAAGCTGTCCATCTGGTGAATTTGGGTCTACATTTATGTCGTCCCCATAAGTCTCTTTAAGAGCTGCTATCATCTCTTGTTGGATCTCTGGGAGAGTTTTAATCTGCAGCCCGTCTTCGGTTAAACTATCTGGCATATTACACCTCTATTTTACCTTGACCGTAGGTTGTATCGATTAGAGTTTTTATCTCTACCTGTCTGTCTTTGTCATTTTTAAGAGTCAGAGAAAAGGAAATAATACGTAGAACTCCTTCACTAGTTAGGATTACTCTTTTTATAGCAGACTCTAAAGCCCCTTGAGTATTATGAGCTAAGAGATTATTGTAATCCACCCCTTCTCTTAAAGCGAAGAAACAGTCTCCTTTCCAAGATAGGAGGCGGGTTTTTACATTCAAAAGAATCGCATCCAACCCTCGAACATAGGAGCTGTGCCCTCTTCCAAAGACCCAGTCTCCGTTTTGGTCTATTAATCTATGAATCATGAGATTTCTACCTCGTTACTACCTTTTGTAATCTTACTGGTTATACTATTAGGAGCAGATAAAGAAGCAAGCAGTGGGGCAAAGGGGGCCCCAGGAGGAACCCCTGGGGGGGTTGGTGTAGTTGCTAGAGTTTGAAGACAACTTACTACTGTACTCATGAACTGAATCATAGCTGGGTCTTCCTTAGAAGTCATTTTAACTTCATCTCCCACTCTAGCAGCAGGACTTAGGGTAGAACTCTTGGCTCCACTCTTCCCAATTATTCTAACTTTGTCTCCATCCATTGTTCTAGCTTGTGTACTAGGGCTTATCCCTACAATAGCTACTCCATCTGATAAGCTATGGGAACGAGAATTGGCGGGAATACCTACCTGTTCTTGTGTCCACCAAAGATCAATATTAGTATCATTAAACAAGACAAGGCAATAATCTCCTGTTTTGATGGGTAAATCTATGTAAGAAGTTCCTCCAGAGAGTACGAAATAAGGACAATCAACGAGGACTGTGAGGAAAGCTTCTTTTACACCATTGGGAGAGAGGTGGTCTGGGACTAGTTTCTTCAATTGGAGTTCGACTTCACAGCTCTGCTTCTCGGATACAGATTTAATCTTCCCAATTTGAATACAATTGATCCTCTCCATAGTATTTTTCTGATGGAGTTTCAGTAAGCTAGTTAAATCTGGTGTTGGCTGACTCATAATATTATCCCTTTTCCTAGGATGTTGGCACAGATTCTGCAGTCACTTGCTGGGAGGCTACTTGGGTAAAAAGCTCTCCTGCACCGAAGTACAATTGTAAAGTGGTAGTAGCTCTCCCTCCACTAGCTCCAGAGATTCCCACTTCATGTGTAAACCCTTGTATTTTATATTGCCCATCAAATCTCTTTTCTTTGGATTTTAGGGAGCATAACCCACCTACTTTCATCTGAGGTGAGAAGATCGTACGGACAGTAAGCTGGGCTTCTTTCCTTTTAGGAGTTTCAAGGAGGTTATCACTGGTGAGCTGAGTAAAAAAGCCTGCTATTACCTCTTCTTTTTGTAGCAGATGAAGAGTCTCGTTATCAATAAAAGGCAGTATCCCAGATGCCTCTGTTAGCATTTCCAGAGTTGGCCCTTCATAAACAGCAGCTCTGCCAGTAGGCTTGAGACTGCTAGCCCCTATAGCACCGACAGCTATTCCAGGAAGAAAGGTTGCTATTGTCTGGATAGCTGTCTTGGGATCAGTCGTCCCAGACAGAGTTGTAGAAGTGTAGGAGTTCTGAATGGCATACATTCCATCATAAGCATCGATGACAGTAACCCACTCTGTTCCTTCTTTAGAGGAGTAAGCTTCTTGAATGTTGCCTTGAAATACTGTGGATAGTTTCCCGTTATACCCCCCTTTTATAATCATCTGCCAGTACTCAGTAGTATTATATCGATCTTTTGATATAATGTCTCTAATCTCCTCTCCTAAGTTATAAATAGTCACTTTGGTTTTATTAGCTGAAGAGAGAGTGTTACGTTGAACATTGAAGCTAACGGATAGAGGAGGATTGATAGAGAGAGTTTGCTTCTGAGGAGTTTGGATTGTTATAGAATAGGTTCTTTGGAAATTATCCATCCAAATCCTCCCCACTAGCATAATAAGCAGAGATAAAATTAACTTCAGCACTGTTGAGGATAAAGAATTGAACTCTGCCTGAACTAAAGTCCTCTAAAAGAAATGGTTCTCCTCCATCGGATACACTAATTTGAATTCCAAAAGGTATTAGCAGTGAATAGTGGTGAAGCATGTTAAAAGAGTTGTGCACCCTATAACTATTTAAGGTAAAATTCTGATGCTTAATACTCAAAGACCACTGTTCTACGGCTGGAAGATAGCGGAGATCCAGAGTTAAAGTAGTTTTATCTTCCATAGGGATTTGAAGACTTTGTCGAGGTCTGTTTGTGAGGGGTATGAGTTTCATGGGGTACCTCCTGGGAGAACTTGTAGAAGTGTCTTTGTACCATCAGTTAAATGGGCAAGACCAGATTTGAAAGGCCCTTTATCTACGGAAGATCCTGCACCACCTGAAGCTTTCTGAAGAACATTTCTGTTGAGTAAACCCTCTTGGAATACCTCGTATAGTACATCCACATTTGCCAAACGAATCTCCTTAAGGGTGACTTTGATGAGGGAAGTGGTGGCAGATTCTTCACTTTGAGAAAAACTTAAGGAGCGAATCATAAGGTTCTCGTAGTAGTTCCAGGGAGTTTGAAGAGTAAGCAACACCTCAGACTCAAATAACAGCTTCAACTTCTGATAAGCTACTTGTTGTTTTGTAGGGGCTTCAATCTTAGAGAGAGCTTGTACTACCCCTGAAACAGAACTTACAACATTCTCTACTTGGGCTGCTGCGGCTTGAACTTGGTCAATTGCTCTTTGGGCGACTTGAGCAGCTTGGATAGTCTGACCTCCAGTGAAAGCAGAGACAGCAGTAAGTCCATGACTGAGATTTCCTAATAATCCAGAAAAGCCACTTCCACCACGGTAAAATATTTCTCCTATAAATCCAGAGAGGGTAATAGTAACAGGTTTAATTACTTTGTGGTCTTGAATAAAAGATCCACTCTCTACGTAGTGGTCTGTAATATCTGCAGAGAGTTCCACTCTTTCGGATTCTGGGACATCAAAGAGGAAACCTGAGAGACCTTCTAAACCATTGACAGAAAGTAAAGCATTCTTCTCTGCATTCTTGTACCCCTCAGAATTTTTCTCGGCAACTTGTGCAGCTAAACCGGTTGGGTCTAAAAGGGCTAAGTTATCGGTGATTGCCATTTATATACGACTCCTTCTATACTCTGCTCGGCGGGCTGCTGTGCCAGATAACTCATCATGAGTGGAGAGGATGTCTGCAGTTTCTTTTGCTACCTCTTTTGCATCTGCAGTCGAGTGCACTTCTATAGTAATATTCTGGGTCGACTCGGAGGAGGTAGAGGCATTAGAGGTAGAGGCAGGAGGGGCCTCGGCAAATGCATTCCTATTATAATCGTAATTGAGATTCACCAAATCCTTCCCAATACTCTTGAGTTTTTCCCAAACGTTACCGTTCAGGATGTTTTCTATTAGGGTTAGAAAACCGAGCACTCTCTGAATAAGCCACCCAAAAAACCCCCAATCATCTAAAGTCTTATCCATACTAAGACTGTCTCCAAATAGAATTGTTGCAAGTAGGTTAAACACCTCTGCCATCTTATCAAAGGCCCCTTTCATAACCCCTGCAATCTTAGGGAAGGACTTCTCAAATCTCCCAAAGAGGGAATCTCCCCCTTTTGAATAGACGTATAAATCTTCTAAGACTAGGAAGAGAGCTGTGAAACCAAGCACTAGCATACCTAGAGGAGAAGTGAGTAATGCAAGACCTTTTACAGCAGTAAAGATACCTACAACACCAAGGATAGCGGTTTTCCATCCAATAGTGCTAGAAATCATTCTGTCTAACATTAAGGCTCCCCGATGAATCATGGTTACAAACCGAGAGACGAATGTAAAAGCTTTCTTAAACCCCTCGATGAAGCCTTCTTTATTGAGTTTTATAAATTGGACGAGTTGCTGACTCATCTGTCTTAACTGAGGAGCTAATCCCACCGCTATCTGAGTTTTCAGCCATTTTACAGCTCTTGCAGCTAAATTGAGGCTGCCTTTGGCGGAATTAAGAGTTCTGATTGCTCCGGGGGAAATAATGAATCCATGGCTAGACAACTGATCAAACCTTTCAGAGGTCATGTCTAGAATTGGAAGCATCCCAGCAGTTACCCCTATCAGTGCCGCTGCATCCTTCCTCTGAGATTCTGAGAGCTTTGAGGTTTTAGTTCTAAGCTGCTTAAGTATCTCAAAGGGATCTTGATGGGGGTTAATTCCTAGAAGTTGGTAACCACTAATACCCCCTTCTCCTCTACGTAGCTTGGCTTGATTATCAGTAATAGCCTTAATAGAGTTTGATACATCTTGTGCTGAGCTACCCGTCTGTTCTGCAACAGATTGCCATTTCTGGAGGGTTTGGGCAGAAGCACCTGTCTCTAGTTCAAATTGTCTAAATCCTGTAGCAGAAGCGAAAGCATCACTGGTCACTTTAGCGATAGCAGCAGAAGCAGCTGCAGCAACTCCAGTAACAGCAAATAGAGCATTCTTCACTCCATGCATAGCAGTGGAAAAGGATTTAGCTTTATGTTCATCGGTCTTTAAACCAATGTGTGCGAAGAGATTTGCAATTGTCATAAATTCTTTTCCCTCTACTTCGTTGCCTTATTCAATTCATACTCAGCATTCTCATAATCGACTAGAAAATGCTCATATTCCAATACTGATAACACCAAAGATGCCTTCGCTTTCATGACAGTTTCTGGGTTTCCTCCATAATAACCGGCTTTAGCAACTTTTAAGGCGATAACTGTTAGATCATCAGCGGTCACCTCTACTTCGGGTCTTTTGCGTTTAGAGCTCCGGGAACCAATGACCCTAAATTGAGACCCTCGAAAAAAGGGAGAAGGTTAACCTTTATAATTTCAATCATAACAGGGAAATAGTGCTTCCTGTTCTCTCTGGCCTCGAAGAACTCAGGGTTCACTTTCTGGGTGACAGAGTCTTTAACAACAGTACATTCAGCTCCTAGAGTGAAGAGAGCCTTCCGAACAGATTTATCAGTTGCAACGGAGAGAGCCATTTCTATTATTCCCCCCAAATTATCTTCACTAACTTCAGTTTGAAGAGCCTCTTTGCTCAACTTAATTCCAGAAAGGGAGAATTTAACCCCTTTCTGGAGAAGAGCATCTGAGAGGGCTTTCTGGAGTGTTATAACATCCTCGAAAGCACCCTCTTCAACATTTAATTCGATACCTTTCAAATTTGACATCTTATTGAACACTCCTATCAGCTCTTAGAAAGAATAAGGTCCATTCAGTCACAGCAACCTCAGTATTTCCTTCACTACTAACTGTATCATTCGGTACTTTCTGCACAAAACCTCCAGATAAGGTGTACACCACAGCGTTTAGGTTAGATTTCCCGTCTCCAACTAGATGAGTAATCTGTCCATTAAGAAGTGTGTAACTTGCTGTTTGGAGCTGATACTTATTCATTTCTCCATTGAGGTACTTGTCTCCACTAGACCCTTTAAGAAGGCGAACAGTAAGAGTAGCGGAACGACCGGTAGAGTTAGGAACCACAATACCGTTCCCATTCTTTCCTAACTTTCCCTCTGCTATGTTATTATCAAACGACAGGACCCCAGCATCTCCATCAGCTAAACCCACAAGAATAGGCTTAGTACCGATTTGTATAATGTCCTGGCCAGTAATAGATACTATATTTTCTGACATTTAAAACCTCCTACGGCCTTGCTTCTACAACAACATTTGAACTATGAAGTGCACCAGCTTCTTTCACGGCTATCTGTACTACGGGTGCGATGCGAACAGCTCTCATTTCGGGAGTTTGTTGAGCTACGGGAGAACTGTAAACGTAATATCCCCACTCTGCAACATTTCTTCGATGATCATCTCCATCTGGGCTGAAAACAGTGGAGGATTTCCATTCACCGGGAGCATAAACCCCTGCGATTACATAGCTGTGGAGAACTGAACTATAAGCTCCCTTCAATCCCACCATCCCTTCTTCTGTCTGAGGAATCTTAGTATTAGTAGTGGAAAGGAAATTAATCCCTGCAATCTGAAGATCCACTTGTAGTGCTAGACGAGTGTAAACTTGATCAGCATATAAGTTTGCCCCATTAGAGAAGATCTTAGGTATGCCAATTGAAGCTAGGATGTCCACCCCTGAAGTTCTTGCAAGATTAAACTCAGTATCTCCGATGCTAGTATCGGCTTCGAGACCGGTGAAATCTTTAAGATTCATAGTGAGGGCGCTTCCCGGATTACTAAAATTCATGGAGAGTAGGATTGATGCGTACCCTGCAGCAAAAGTTAGAGCCTCCTCATCACTCTTATTATAATAAAGAGTTCGGGTTTTAGTGTAGCCCTTCTGAAGGATCTTGTTGAAGAGACCGGCAGTTACTGTAGCGGTCGCTTCATAGAGATCTTCTTTAGTATTGGAAACTACAAATTGGAGTAAATTAAGGGATTGAACAGTAGCAGCTGTCTGGATGAGGTCTGCCCTTGGAAGGATCTGAGTGTAGATTGTTGCAAAGTAAGGAATACTCCCAACTGTACGAAGAATTGTGTCCTTCACTGATTCAAGACCTGGACCATCAGTACCGGTAGCTTCAGCATCATTGTCTTTATCAAGTAGATTAAGAGCAGCTAGAAGATCGGTACCAGATTCAGAGGTGGGAAGAGAAGCAAAGCTTATTCGAGCAGCAGCTCCGGTAGCCTGAGTTTTTACAGTTACAAAAGCGTTAGTTATCTCTCCTGACACTGTGAATACAAGATCGTTACCCTGTGTTCCGAATTGAGAGTTAAGACTTTTAGTTATGCTAGATATGTCTGTAAGATCGAGTTCCCCTATCTCCACATCTTTTACTGAACTACCATCGTCCCAAAATCGCATCCTGTAGTCTGTTGCTTTCAGTTCATAGAAATTAATTCCTGAAAGGGAAGAGACGGTTGCGGGAGAAGCGGCAGCTGTCTGCTTACGAGGGATTACCAACAAATGTCCACCCCCTTTAAGGATGGTGGCTTTTTGGGAGAAGACGGTTTCTGCTAGCTTGGAAGTCACTGAACCAGAACCAAAATCTTCAGTGACTTTTTGGGCGTCTACATAAAGCCCAAACTCTTTCGAACCCCAAGACCTAATAGGCGCTTCATGGGTTATCATTGCCAGTGCAGAAGTATTTACAACAGCCAGACCTTTAGGAGGACCAGAAATTGCTACCCGCACTATATTATTTAAAGATATACTCATATTAATTACCTCCTACAGGTTATTTCTGAGCTCCAGCCTTGGTCAGAAGTTCTATTATCTCTGTATTGTCATCCCTTGTAGCTACCATGAGGGGTGTATCTCCATTCCTATCTGTTGCAGACACGTTAGCACCTGCATCGAGTAAGAGCTTAACAGATTTGATGGAGTTGAAATAAGTGGCAAGGATTAGAGAAGTTTCTCCCTTCTTAGTCAGGGCTTCTAAATTGGCACCTTTATCAATAAGAACCTTGACGACTTCTTCAGAATCATTGATAGCAGAATAGATTAGAGGAGTGGCACCGTTATAAAAAGCCGATCTTACTTCTGTCCCTTCTATATCTGCACCTTCATCGAGGAGCTTGGCTACTTTGGAAGAATTTTTCTCTTCCACCGCTTGAAACAACTGGTCGGTTAGAGCAGTTTTTGGATCTGTCATATTACTACCTCCGGAGATTGAATTGTCTTAAAACTTGTTATGGGCTTTTCTACGCCCAGTAAATAAAACACTACCACTTCAAATCGGAACCTATGTAAGGAAGAAGGGCCTTCAACGAAAGAGAGGTCCAACACCTGGGGGTTCCGAGAAATTCTTATGTGAAGACTCTCTTGCTTCTGAGATGAATAGAAGGAGTTCATAGATGCGATTACCTCTCCTTGTCTTTCTAAGGCTGCATCATTCCTTGAAGTAAATTCGATGTAAAAAGTTCCGGCTGCACTCACGGCTTGTTGGTCTGTTGCCTCATCCTCTGTAGGGCCTGAAGTATAGGAATTACTGGAAGAGAGTACTCGGAGAGACAGTAACCCCACCACTATATAAAGTCCAGAATCGTTAGGAGCTTTATAGTTCTGGTCGTACAGTACTATTCTTCCAGTTTCTAAAGAAAGCTCGTTTTGAAGAATATCACAAAGGGCTAAAGCTACAGTTTTACTCGTCATCACTACCCTCTATTTTATCTAAGTTTTTAAATAAACTCCTTAAACGGTCTACTAATGCAATAATTCGATCCCCGTAAGAAGTAGACGCTGAAATCTCGGGATAAGCGAGAATCTGATCTAGTCCAGTATAGAGGGACTGTTTCAAATCTGGAGTCACAACAGTACCAACAGTTAATTGGTTAGTAAACCCATCTAGAATTCCCCATATAGAATCCCTCACCTCGGAAGGGATCTTCTTGTTATTTAAGGGCTTCTCGAACCTCTGGTAAAGAACAGCGAAAGATTCAAGTGTTTGATCAGTCACTACGGGGACTGGTTCTGGCTCAGGTACTGGTACTGGTTCTGGCTCAGGCTCAGGTACTGGTACTGGTTCTGGCTCAGGCTCAGGTACTGGTTCTGGCTCAGGCTCAGGTACTGGTACGGGTTCTGGCTCAGGTTCAGGTACGGGTACGGGGACTGGCTCAGGTTCAGGTACGGGTACGGGGACTGGTACTGGTTCTGGTACTGGTTCTGGCTCAGGCACTGGTTCAGGCTCAGGTACTGGTACTGGTTCTGGTACTGGTTCTGGCTCAGGCACTGGTTCAGGCTCAGGTACTGGTACTGGTACTGGTTCAGGTACTAGGTTGGATACTGGCCTAGGTACTGGGATATTAGAAGAAGGGGCTTCACTATAATCGGCTTCAACATCATATTGAGTATACCCACTCTTTCTCCAATCTCTAGAGTTAATTATTCGAAATCTAACATTGGAGGGGTCTTGAATTATGTCATTGGGCTTAAAGTACACGGTTTTATCCTGTACAAACACAGTCCAAAGCTGACGTCCTCTGTACTCTTCTGGAAGTCGTGAAATGGAGTAAGAGCTCATAGGTTGAAAGTTAGCAGGGTATTGAGCTTCTTCTACCACTTCTACAGTCTGAAAATTCACTACTGTTTGAATCACCTTTTTAATAGAAACTAGGGAAACCCATCCAGTAAGTGCTCGACTTACAAAAGGTATTGGCATTACCGACCCCCTACTCGAGAGGTAACGGATTTCTTAGCTGCTCCGGTATCGATTAAAGGACTAGGAGAGGAAGAGGGAGCCCAAGTGCCAAAACCACCGGTATCAAAAGCTTCTTGTATCTGAGTTTCACAAGCTTTACCAAATAACTTGTAGACTCCCTTCAGATCCCCTTTCTCTAAAAGAGCTTTCAGTCTTTTCCCTACTGTCTTTTCGATCTGTTTTCGCTTAGTTTCTAAGGGAGATCTAAGCCAAGATCGGGGAGGAATATTTTGAGAAGGGCTACCAAACTCATGGACTGCCATGTAAGTAGCAATGGCAGGATCAAAGATGCCCACTTCTACAAAATGATTGCTGGATAAACCTGAGACTAGCTTATCTAGCTTGGAGAAATCGCCAGAGACCTTACTCTTATCAGTCTTTTTATAAAAGCTCATGGGCGAGTCCCTCCTGTAACACATCCAATGTAAGTACTAAAGTAAGGCCGGGTAATAATAAGCCACTTCTGTCCGTAGTAAGTAGTGGAAAAGTAAGAGTAGGACCCCTGAGTCATCCAATCAGGAACACTTATAGATTCAGAAATACTTCCTACAGACCTAGAAGTTTGATTGTAAACGGGCTGTCCTCCAGATTCAGAAGCTCCTAAGTCTAAGGTAAGGAAATGGGCAGTAAGGTAAAGCTTAGCAAGATTACAGGAAGTCTCAGTAGGATAAAGAGTAGGATTTAATATAGCCTGCATCTCGGAGACAGCTGAAACTATATCTTTATCTCTTACTGAGGGAGGAGTGTCCCCATACATGAACTGTCCATGATCAAAGTGTTCCTTGAATGTGGTTACATCTAACTCATTGGATTGCATTGACATTCCCTATAGGTTAAGTGAAGGTTGGTTAGGATCTTGGGTCTCTACTGAAGCCGAAGAATCAGTACCTGTGGAGTCAGTACCTGTGGAGTCAGAAGTTAGAGCAGTGATCTCAGCCTTCAATTCAGTGATCTCTGCTTTTAGAGCTTCATTTTCCTCTGCTAGGGGGTTGGTAGAGGCCTTAGATTGGGTCTCAGTCTCTTTCCCTAAGTCTTCATACTTAATAAGATCTTTCGGATACCCCTTAATATACTTCTCCACTAAAGATGTGGGAAGTATAATTGCTCGGCCGGGTATACACTTCACTCCATTAGAAAGAATGTAGGTTCTCTTCCCCCGGTTATACATCCGTATGTTCTCTTCTACTGGCTTAACTGTAGCTTTCTTGGCTGCAGGTGCCGGAGCTTTTGCAGCAGGGGCTACTTTTGCAGCTTGTGCGGCTTTGGCTGCTTGGGCTGCTTGTGCAGCTTGAGCTGCTTTGGCAGCTGGTGTGGCTTGTGCAGCTTGTGCGGGGGTTTGTATGGGTGCACTCATTAGATATTCTCCTTTAGAATAAAGTGGGGTCTCACTGATAGTGAGGGCTAAAAGCAAGACCCCCAGTGATAGTTACGGAAGGTCAAAGTAAAGAACTTCCCGTTTACGAGTGATCAAAACACCTGAATATTGACCATAAGCTGCTTGTACCCAATTGAAGTTATTGGAAGTACCAGCTTCTTGAAGAAGGAAGTCTACAGGAATTGACATCTTCAAGGTCTTGGGGGAATTCTTGTACAGAACGTATCGGTTTTTGTTAATTCCCCGGTCTACATTACGAGTTTTAGAACAGTAAGCTAACTGCTTGACTTGAAAATTCACATTTCCAGTAGCAGCACTGAGGGCTTTCTTCAAATACTCCAACTTTGAGATTGAAGGATTGTTATCACTGGCAGCACTTACAAGACCCAAGTAATCACTAGTAGGAACTAGAAAGGTGTCCGGACTAGATTCGGTATTATTACTGTTCTCAAAATAAGCTCCGAGCAAACCCCCAACAAAAGTTTGGAACTCAGTAGAAGACATCTTACTAATTTCCTTACTTATGAGTGCAGTATTGGAATTGACTTCATCATCATTCAGAAGCCCCGTTACCGCCTCTTTTGAAGGGTGTCCGAGGAAAGCTGTTTCTTGGAGACCTAAGTCCCAATCTGTTTTAAGACTTTCCATCTTAGCTGCGAGCAAATCCCAGTTACTAGAGCCTGCGGCTTGAGCAAGATCTATAATAGAGTACCCTAACTGTTTGGCCCAAGAAACTATGGGCATTCGTGAGGGGGCCATAGCGACATCAACATCCGCCATACGGCCAGTACTCTGGTTAGTGTTGATATCTCCATCAAAGAAAGAGCCTCCAGTCTGAAAGGTCAAGTTCCGCACTATTTCGTCCCTATAAGCACCTGATCCTACATCCACGGGGACATAGTCAGCGAAAGGAACAGTGTAAAACTTCTGCTCTATGGTGTCTTGTGCTATTTCGGAGAGAGTACCGATGATGTATTCATACCCACCAAGGGCAGTGTCGATATCTCCGTTAGCATTGGTTAGTACGCGTCCGTTCACAGTAAGTGACGGCTGTAGCATACGGTTTGTTTTAATTAACATCTTCTTTAATCTCCTTTTAGATATTAAGCTTTAGCCGGGCTGATTAGAACTCGAATTATGTCGTCAGCAGCTCCTGCTCTATCAATTGCAATTCCTAACTGTGCACCAGTGGTTACCGGCTTAACGGATTGAGAGGTACTTAAACCAACCAAAGTTCCCCTAGACATAGCTGCTGAAGCCTTAAAGACTTGGATACAGCCTTGTGAACTTACTTGCATTATTTCCCCAGGCTTAGTGACCCCACTCTTAACACTAAAAATACTAGCTCCTATAGGAACATCAGCATTAGCAGTTACGGGTGTAACAAGAGGAACTCCGTTAGCATCGGAGGCCCCACCATCAAACCACATCATTACCGTTCCTGCTTCTACATCATCCCCAGAATAGTTAGGATCTAGCCTTACAGTGAAGGCAGTGGAAATTCCACCAACAGTCAAATCAAGACTGCCTATCTGAGTCCCTTTCTTGAATTGATTAGAATTATACATTTCCCATCTCCTTTTTTACTGTTCCGTACTTAGCTTTACCTAAGACCACTCGTGAAGCTTGAGTGGTAAGCTGTACGGGGGCTTTTTCTTCAGCGGGTTTATTGACAGCATTCTGGACTAGTTTAAAATGCTCGTTGGGAGTAGCTTGAACTGCCCCTAACGAATTAGCCCGGACTTTATCTGTTTCAGAAACCTCTTTCTCTGCAGGTGTGCCTGCACTCATCCCTTCAGCATTAAGAACTTTCTGGGATTCGAGATAAGCTGCATAGAGATCCGCCACTTTCACTTCAGCACCATCAACAGTGATAGTATCTTCCATCGAAAGGGAAGGGGCCTCGACTTCATTCTCCAATTGTGCGGCTGCAAGTGCTGCTTGAGCTTCTATATAAGCTTCAACCATAGAAGAAATGGGGATTATTTGTCCCTCTACTTCTACTGTTGCGTCTTCAGGCATTGCCATAACCTCTGGAGACTGGGATGTTTCGGTGGGAGTTTGATTTGCCAGAACTTTAGTTTTACCGAACAAATTCTTCCCCTTTTTACCTAGCTTGAACTTCATTGTCAAGCCTCCTATTTTCTTTGAGTTTTGTAAGATCTGAGTATCTGAGTATCGAGGGGAATCTACAATCGCAAGATGATGGTAGGTGCCTTCTAGTACTTCTTCATCATAAGGTACGTTATTGTGAACTCCAGCCACACCTATCTTATCGACAGTGTATGCATTGGAAACCCCGTACCCTTTATCAATATTGGCTTGAGTTTCTTCATCCCAAATGATAGCATCGGCGAAGTACTGTCCATTAAATTCGTCATATCCTACGGAGGTTACGACACCATCGGCCAGATTCTCGGAATCTCCAGTCTTAAGATTGAACGCATCCTCGCTGGTAATGAGTTTGTGTTTGCTGAAAACTGGCTTACCTTTGAAAGTATGATTCATTTGGTCGAGGGTCTCTTTTTTGACCAGAACCACGAGTTCCTGTCCGGTGGATTCGTCTGTATATTGAACCAAACCCGGGGATATATGGAATATTCTGTAACTCTTAGGGCTACTCATTGCACCTCTTATATAAATTTAGGACTTGGAATAAGACTTAAATTAGATAGAATTCCAAGACTTATTTTTACACTTATTCTAAGACTTTCTTCTTTGCTTCACTAGTATATACAGGGAAGCGATTTATGCTAAAAAACTGGAACCGGGCCAAAAGATAGAAAAGAGGAAGGAGCCGAAAGAGCCAAAATTAAAATTGAAATTACTAGAGTCCCCACCCTACAGTTAATCCAACTCCTTCCTCTAAAAATTATAATTTACACTGTCTTACTCTTGGAAGACCTAGACACTACTCCAAAAATATTCCGTTTCGGTCTCTTTAAGGGAGGAGTAGGAGTGGAATCCAGATTAATGGAGAAAATGTTTTCCCCCTTCATAAGTTCTAGCCACTGCTCTTTATTAATAAGTCCTTTAGTAAAAGCATCTGTAGCTCTATTATACTTAGAATCTTTAGACTTTTGTTCTTCTGCTGAAGTTAAAGCTCTTAAGGGGGGCCAATTAACTGTAAAATCAAACGTTTGCCCCCACAAATGGTACATATTACATTCGATGAGTCGTCTTATAACAGGTTTCATCTTCTCTCGGATGTTAGATTGGACCATTTGGTTGTAAGATTCTAGGTCAGATTCTCCAGTGTTGAAGCCAGAGGCAGAAAGTCCAAAAAGTTTTGTAACAGGCATTCGAAGTGCTGCTGCTACTCCTATCCGATTCTCTTTCATCAAATCAGAAATACCTGCAAAGGATTGGGTTTTGGTCTCGAACTCATCTTGCTTATCGAGGACCACTGCATTGACAACGGACTTGAGTTCATTAGTTAGCTGCACCTTCCCCAATACAGCATCTGAAGTACTGTGAGGAGACATCTGAAGTTTCTCTGTTAAACCTTCTAATCTGAACACATCCACCTTAGCCTCGTCAATAACTTCGTAGAGTACATTCTCAGTCTTTAAGTAGAGATTAAGTGGTCTAAAGATATGCTCACACTCTGATAAACTCCACCCTCTTAATTGTTTTCTTAGATACCATGGAGCAGATTTACCTTTGATAATTATTATACGACTAGGATCAATTTTAGTACCGTGAAGATGGAAAGGTGAGGAGAGGTCTGTTTCTACATCATGAGGGGCTACTAGCTGCCACCGGTCCACGTCATAGAAGGACATAGGAGAATTGTGAAGAGATCCTAAATGCAGTGGAGTTGAAGGATCTTGGTTAGTATTAATTATGAGAGCTCCTCCTCCATACAAGCGTCCCCATGCCCATGCTCTACGAAGAAGTTCCCACTGATTCTCTCTTTCCATAAACTGTTGGATCTGGGAGATCTGATCAGAGGACATATCTAAAGACTCTATCTCTATCCCCTTAGATAAGGCATCTTGAATGGGAAGGTCTATAGCTGTTTGAATAAGACCATTAGAAGAATAAAGATAAGTTAAAACAGTCCAATTATGAGTGATAAGAGAGTAGTTATTATTGAAAGCAGTTGTGTCGTATCCAGCTAGTTGGGACCCCCCAGTTATAGTTTGATGAGTTTTCATGGTATTTACTAGGTCTGACAGTCCATTTTGGAGTAGTCTAGGGTCAGGAGTATCTGTATTAGCTTTACGTTTTTTACTCATAATTACCTTCCTTCTTTTAGAGTACATCGAGAGAAGTTACTCTCCTCCTCACATAAGCTACATTCAAGGCATCAATTACAGTGTCTACTATATCATCATGTTCGTGTTTAAGGTCTTCGGAGAAAGCGACCATCTCGTCAGTAACAGTTTTTGTCCAGGGGGCATTCAATGGAAGATGTAACCTTCCGGCTTCTATGTAAGTGAGGACTTCTAGTAATCTAGTGTACTTGTCTCTCTGACGTTCTACTGGTTTGACGGGGATAGAGTAGAATCTGAGAAGCTCTTGGATGAGACCTGTTCCGGATACTTTGTTCTCGATATAAAAGACACTGCAGGGAGTATTGCCGATCCCAGCAGCCCATGTATCCCAGATTTTAAGAGCACCAGCCTTCAGATCGGGGGAAGTTACTTGCTTCCTCCACATATCCAACATGTATAGATTATTCTCTGATTGACCCCAGACACTAAACACTGAAAAATCAGAAGCTTCATGAGCAGTCATTGCAGTATCACCAGTTATGAATATCTTATCGAAGATAGGAGGAAGTGCTGCGTAGTACTGCAACCAATCCTCCTTTATAAGGTTACCCCCCTGGATTATAGGGTTCTGTTGGTACATGGCCTCCCAAAGAACTGAAGGGAAAGTAGATCGGATCTTCAGAAGTTGTTTTAGAGGATGGAGGGCTGGTACTAAAGCTTTTCCATACATATTAATTGCTTTATACTTCAGTTGTTTCCATTCACCTGTAGCTGCCAAATGTCCAGCTAGATCATTTGGGGTCCATCTAGTTAACATCATCACAGAACCCCCTACTTTAGAAGTACGGGTTTGAAAGACTGAATGATACCACTCAATAGTAGCCTGGTTGACAATTTTTGACCTAGCGGCAGCCATGTCTTTGTAAGGGTCATCTATAATACCAATATCCATAGAGAAACCAGTTAATGCAGTACCAGTTCCTACAAATCTCATTCCCCCATCAGTTCCTAAGATAGAAAAACCTTCTGCACTTCTTTCTCCATCTAACATTGATCTAGTAGTTCTCAGCTTAACGTTAGGGAAGATTTTCTGGTAGGGGGGAGACTCTAAGATTTTCTGGATGGCTAAATTCCTCTTCAGAGCTAGAGCAAAAGTATAGGTAGCAACAACTATCTTAAGATGGGGGTTAACCCCTAACAACCAAGCTGGGAAAAGTTGAGCTACCTGAGTTGATTTACCATGCTGAGGTGGAGCTTCCAAGAGGATATTAGGTAGCTTACCCTGTTGTGATTCCTTATAGAAAACTTGTAGTTCCTGAGCTATCTCAAATGAGAAATCAGAGATATGAAAAGTGGGATCCACAGCAGCTATAAATCGGAGGAAAGAGGATCTACATAAAGCTAGTACATCAATCTTAGTTCGGTTTAATCTTGTTCTTAGGGGGGTAGTAGGCATTAGACTTCCCCTTCCACTTTATTCATACTAAACCCTGAAGAGACTGGGCTTGGAGTTCGAGTTCTGCTAGTTCTTTAGCATCAGACATGGGCCCTATCTTTCTAAGTAAGTGAGAGGAGGCTTGGGTGGGAGAAAGAGGTTTATGGGTAAGTCGGGATCGAAGAGGCTCTGTAGGGGTTGAATGATTCACTCCCCCAGGTTCATAACTGGCCTGGATAAGAGATTCCTCCTCTTCTACTCTCTGGGCTTGGAGTTGGGCTGCCTTCTCTGAGGACAGTCCTGCAAGTATGTTAGAATCTATTTCATCTGCTGTAAGCCCATTCACCACATTTGTATTAATTTGAGAAGGATCTTCCATCACCGGTACAGGATTAAGATCTAGAAGCTTAGCTAGTAGGACGATTGACCTCTGCTTATCCCAAAACTTAATTCTAGACATTTTTCCATTAGGAGTATCTAGTACAGTGTACTCAGATACAGCAGCTTTAACCCTCTCCGACCACTGGGAAATAGGTTTTATGGAACCATCCTCGTTCAGGGCTTCATGGATACATGCTGAAGACATGTCCTTGAGATGCTCAATCAGATCTTTTCTATAAAGGGAGCGTTCGGAGGCTAAAGCTAAGTCAATCTCATCATCTATAAACTTCCTTACTTTTGGGTCTCTTAGAAGGTTAGCAGCATAAGTGGCAGCTCTAGCTGGAGGAAAACCAGCAGCAATAGCAGATTGGGTACCCTCCCTTGTCTTAAGGAATTCGATAGCAAACTTCTCATGCTTCTTTGGTAGGGCAGAGAATCTATTAAGGGGAGGGAG
>JACSEM010000007.1_pt1 | contig 26303 bp, 23 predicted proteins | sample 8225391 | NCBI WGS metagenome assembly JACSEM01 (sample SAMN15704306, study PRJNA253121) | viral metagenome | isolation source: viral DNA from sea star tissue collected in USA, Friday Harbor and Canada... | host: Evasterias troschelii | collected 2013 | reverse complement strand
TACGACCCGGAAAAAAAATATCTGAGTCAACAGCAACTTGCCGAGCGGTGGGAAGTAAGTGCCATCACATTATACAGATGGCGGAATAATGGCCTCGGTCCTTTATTCACAAAAAACAGCAGAAACTTTTCCAGATATCGCATCGAGGATGTGGAGAAATACGAACGGAAACACGATCTGATTTCTCAAAAAGGATTCCTGACTCGAAAGCAACTTGCTGGACGTTGGGGAATTCATATCAACACCTTATGGAAATGGAAAAAAGAGGGCCGCCTTCCCTGTACCAAAAAAGGCCACCGCTCCACCCGGTATTGCATTGAGGATGTGGAGAAATACGAACGGAAACACGATCTGTACGACCCGGAAAAAAAATATCTGAGTCAACAGCAACTTGCCGAGCGGTGGGAAGTAAGTGCCCTCACATTATACAGATGGCGGAATAATGGCCTCGGTCCACCCTTAATCAAAAAAAAAGGCACTATCCTGTACCGCATCGAGGATGTGAATAAATACGAACAGAAATACAATCTGATTTCTCAAAAAGGATTCCTGACTCCAAAGCAACTTGCTGGACGTTGGGGAATTCATATCAACACCTTATGGAAATGGAAAAAAGAGGGCCGCCTTCCCTGTACCAAAAAAGGCCCCCGCTCCACCCGGTATTGCATTGAGGATGTGGAGAAATACGAACGGAAACACGATCTGTACGACCCGGAAAAAAAATATCTGAGTCAACAGCAACTTGCCGAGCGGTGGGAAGTAAGTGCCATCACATTATACAGATGGCGGAATAATGGCCTCGGTCCTTTATTCACAAAAAACAGCAGAAACTCTCCCAGATATCGCATCGAGGATGTGGAGCAGTACGAAAAGGACGGCAATATTCTGCCCTTGCCCCGCTCCGGCGAACCATTGATTACCGAAAGGGAACTTGCCGGGCGGTGGGGAATTTCCCAGCCCACATTGGTGCATTGGCGAAAAAGTCAGGGACTTCCATTCACTCGGGACGGGTCAGTCGGAAAAATCATGTACAATACTGACGATGTGGAACTTTGGAAGAGCAAAAAGATGGCAACTTCTGAATATACCTGGGCCATGCGTGTTGAGGATACGAATTTAAAGCCATATATCGGAAAACTAACTCAAAAAAACAGGACTCAAGAGGAATGTGCATGGCATTGGCGGTGGGGTGGTATCAAAGACTCATCCTCTCGAAAGCCATTGACCAAACAACTCCTTGATGCGGAAGAGTGGAAAAATTATACAGAGAAGGGCATTCTGCCCGTTAACAAACTCAAATACATAAATCAAAACGATCTCAGTCGGCACTGGCAGGTGACGGGTGAATGTCTGAAATTTTGGCACTGGCTCGGTGAATTTGTCGCCTTCATCAACACCAATAAAAAATATGGAATGTATTACAGAATTGTCGATGTGGAACAGTACGAAAAGGACCACAGCAGTTTTTTCAATAACAGTTTTTTCAATACCAAAACGGGAGAAAAACATGAACAAACAATATCTGAACAAACATGATCTTGCCGTCCGGTGGGGAATTTCCCAGTGCACACTGCAATATTGGCGAAATAAAAAAGGTCTTCCTTTTATCAAAAAAGGCAGATCTGTCGTGTACAACATTGAGGATGTGAAACAATACGAAAAGAAATATAATCTGCTTTCCCACGGAGAAAAATATCTGAGTCAAAAGCAGCTTGCCGGGCGGTGGGGAGTTAGCACTTCCATCCTGATAAAATGGCGAAATAATATGGGTCTCCCCTCCATAAAAAAAGGCTACTACATTGTACTGTTCCACATTGACGATGTGAAACAATACGAAAAGAAATATAATCTGCTTTCCCACGGAGAAAAATTCCTGACCACAGTCCAACTTGCCTGTCGCTGGAAAGTTGGTCGGACCTGTGTGAATAGTCAAAGGGGTAGAGGTCTCCCCTTCATTAAAAAAATGAAAACAGGAATCCTATATCGTATCGAGGATGTGGAACAGTACGAAAAGGACCATGGCATTAATAATGCTATTTGAATAATCATAAAAAATAAAATTTAATTGACAGCGAGCCATAATAAAATTATTATATGTGAAAAATAATTTTTTGATTAGGATAATGCCATGGAAGATAATTCTCCCGAAATCATTGCTAACCAAGTACAAGTAAACCGTAATATGGAATTGGCAGAACTGAAATTACGTAACGCAAAAATATATACAATGTACTTTGATGATGTGGATGTGCAGGATATTGCCGCTCACTTCGATCTGGCGATTGGCATCATACAAAAAATTATATTGGCAGAAAATAAAAAAACAATAAGATTAAAAAACGGGGGCAAGAAGCAAAAAACAAATTATTTTGTCGTCAATATTGCTAAAAATTATCATGATGATATAAAAAAAATAGCAAAAAAAAGGTCGCAAACATTCCTGAGTCGATTCACTTACATTTACCGATCTTTCAAACAGCACCATGATTTTTCAAAAATTCCTGTCAAAAATGATAATATCACACGGAAGCCCATCGGCGTGGGCGAGAAGGAACACAAGGAAATAAAAGAAATTGCACGCATGGAAGGCAGATCAATCGGCGGCCAGGTGGACTTTATCTATGAATGGTTCATAAACCACCATGAAGAAGAAGAAAAGAACACGCCATCATGATTGTAGCCGGTGGTATGACCACGGCCGGTAAATCTCGCTCCGCGAATTCCCGGTAAGGTGAAATTTCACCGGCAGGATGTAGCCTCAGCCGGTGGTGTGGCCGGCGATAATCACCACAGCCACGAACAGGTGAATCACCCGTTGATAAATCTCGCTCCGCGAATTCCTCGGAAGGGAGGGGATAGGGAGGAAGAATTGCCATCGGAGTCCTGTTGTGCTATACTGGTGGAAATAAGGGCAAGCTGTTCGTAATTCGGGCAGCACCGTAATCAGCGGCACTGCCCATAACCGAAACAGACGGAATCATATGCTATATTCAGAAAAAAACAATGGATAAAATCGAAAGGCAGATGGATAAAATCGAAAGGCAGATGGATAAAATCGAAAGGCAGATGGATAAAATCGAAAGGCAGACAGAAAGAGCCGCCGCCCTGGGACATGGCATCAACCGTGTCTGGTGTATAATGAACGGTGATCACAGTCAGGACCATTGGGAGGATACACCCTCATGGCAAAGAGCAAGCGTTCTTGAAGGGGTGAAATATCATGTGGAAAATCCGAATGCGAACGTAAATGACTCGCACGATTACTGGATGAAATATAAACTTTCCGAGGGCTGGGTGTATGGGGAGGAGAAAGATGCGGAAAAAAAAACGCACCCATTTCTCGTGCCGTACAATGACCTGCCACCGGAGCAAAAAATCAAAGACAGCCTTTTTCAGGCGGCGTGCCGTATTTATATGGATATCATGACTGAATCTTCTGAATGATTTGTATGGTTGGACCTCCGGGAGGCCATTCGGCCTCCCTGCCCACAGGAAAAAATGATCAGATCGTTGAATTACTGTCCCTCTGGTTGACAAAATACCCCTGAAATCGATTATGGTTGCCCCGCACCTCACAACATCTTTTGTGATGTAAATATGGTTGCCCGTATCTCACAACATCGTAATTTTTTGTTGTGGTAGTTATTTTCGTAACTTTATCATGTGAATGCGGAAGATATTGCCCATTGGGTAATTTGACTGTATAATCATTCTCTGTTATTTCGTGTCGCTATTAACGCGGGGTGGAGCAGCCCGGTAGCTCGTCAGGCTCATAACCTGAAGGTCGTAGGTTCGAATCCTGCCCCCGCTTCCCCTAAATTGAGGGGGCTTATCTGCTGTCAGAGAAAGCATTGTGGCCACATGGTCGGTGGTATGACCACTGACGGTAAATCTCGCTCCGCGAATTCCCGGTAAGGTGAAATTTCACCGGCAGGATATAGCCTCAGCTGGTGGTGTGGCCACATGGTCGGTGGTATGACCACCAACAGGTAAATCTCGCTCCGCGAATTCCCGGTAAGGTGAAATTTCACCGGCAGGATATAGCCTCAGCCGGTGGTGTGGCACATGGTCGGTGGTATGACCACTGACGGTAAATCTCGCTCCGCGAATTCCCGGTAAGGTGAAATTTCACCGGCAGGATATAGCCTCAGCCGGTGGTGTGGCCACATGGTCGGTGGTATGACCACGGCCGGTAAATCTCGCTCCGCGAATTCCCGGTAAGGTGAAATTTCACCGGCAGGATGTAGCCTCAGCTGGTGGTGTGGCCACATGGTCGGTGGTATGACCACTGACGGTAAATCTCGCTCCGCGAATTCCCGGTAAGGTGAAATTTCACCGGCATTATTCCACCGCTTCCACCACCATCCTTGACCATTCGACCAGTTCATCATGCTTGCCTCGACAGTCAGACAGACGGTATCTGTCCTTGATCCAGTATTTTTCAACCTCACTCTGTGTCAGCATCCGGTCAGGAAGCCGTACAGCCATGGCACAGGGGACTGTCAGTGATGGTACAGGTCCATCCAGCCTGATTTGCTCAACAGACGTCAAACCGCTCTGACAGCCGATTAACAGCAACAACAGCATGGCTGGAATGGCTGGAGCGGCAGGGATCGAACCTGCGAATGACGGAATCAAAGTCCGTTGCCTTGCCACTTGGCTATGCTCCATTCGTTAGCACTTCCATTAAGAAAGGATATTATTTTTATATGTGGCTCTTTTGGTACGCTTTACCATATCAAAACCTATGGAACAGTGTTGATCCTGTTGACGCCTTCAGGACTAATGGCAGGACGGTCGGCATTGGCATCTTCATTGGCTTTTTCTTCCAGATTTTCAAGTGTGGTCTCCAGATATTCGATCTTCTGTAGTCGTGCCAGCTCACGTTCTTTTGCCTCACGCTCATTGAGCTTTATGGTTTCATTCAAGGTACGGACCATTCGGCTTTGCTTCAATGCCTCTGCTTCCCTGCCTGCCGAGTGCCCCTTGACATACGATCCAATCAGGGCAAAGGCAATACCGATGATGACTGCAAGGGTGATGTATATTCTTATCATGACTCATTATTCCAACCGCTTTATTCCCCTGGTGATTTCAGCAAATCTCCGGAAAAGGTACTGGTCTTCCACAATGTTATTATTGAATGCTCATGTTTATTTCCCCGTTCACTTTATCGATGATTTCAGGTAGTTACCATCATCCCAGACCGCACCGAATATGTACGCTCCCAGGGTACTGCCCGCCAGCCCGAATGAGGCCATAACAATGACCTCATTCACACCCCGGTCGTCACCGGTCAACAAAATCCACAGGATGCAGAAGCCGCAAAATACCAACGTGGCGTAAATCAGCTTTCTGCGTATTTTCCATGAGGCTCTCATTGTTGACGTCGCCATTACAGAATGCCATCGCAGGTAAGGTCATCAACTATATTGTGAAATATAGATTTTTTATCTTCCGTATCCATAATATACTCTCCATATTATATTTTTTGATTATGCACTTTTTTTTCGGCACTGGTAGCAGTTGAAGTAATTTTATTCCACATCTTTTATACTGGCAAGGGAACCTGAGATGAATGTTCAAACTTTTCCCTCCTGGGGTTTACACGAATCGACAGATGGTATACATTAATCAGAACGTGATCTTTTACGGTTACGCACCCGGTTGTTTTCTAGTCTCCGGGCCGCGGTTTTAGCTTGATTGGCCGCGTATATTGAAATGGCTCCTGCGGGAGCCATTTCCTTTTGTATGATGAATGTTCAAACTTTTCCCTCGTGGGGTTTACACGAATCGACAGATGGTATACATTAATCAGAACGTGATCTTTTACGGTTACACACCCGGTTGTTTTTTTGCATCCTCGCTTCTAGTCTCCGGGCCGCGGTTTTAGTTTGATTGACCGCGTATATTGAAATGGCTCCTGCGGGAGCCATTTCCTTTTGTATCAGGAAAAACCCTGCATTTTGTTCTGTTTTGAAACGGGTGTTGACTTTGACTGCCGGTTTTGTTTCTCCTGTGTCTGATTCAGAGGTGCAAACAGACGTCGAGGCTCAATAACCGCTACCCACAAAACCGGCAGTGACAAGCCACCTTACAAAAAAAAATGATCCGGGTGGTATTGACTTTTGGATATTAATTCATTTTATCCTTGTTTGTTCATGATTTGTTTAATGAGATTCCACCAGGAAGAATTTGGCAATGAGCACTGAATTTTCAGGAAAAGTTACCAACGAAGCCTGGATGCAGGTACCGGGCATGAATTTCAGTGCCCAGATTGTCATTCAGAACCTGTCGGCTTCCAATTCTCTTCTGGTGAAGGCCGGGGAGACGGGTGCGCTACCAGATCCGTCAGACCATTCCGGGATTATTGTTGAGCCAGCAAAGCACAGGACTTTTCTTTCTGATGTAGCATCGGAAGTCATTTACGTTCGGTCTCGGTCTTCCAGTCCGGTTTTATTTTTCGCATGGAGTTAGGCAATGGCCTCTGTAGGGAGCAACCCAATTGTACCAAAAACAACGACTGGTGGCGAAGGAGGGGGCAGTGTTTCATATCCTATTACCATATCCAAAGGTGGTACAGGGGCAACCAGCGGGCAAAATGCCCGTACTGCATTGGATGTTTACAGCAAGGATAACTGTAATGATAAGTTCACTTATCCGTTGAAATTAACCGAGAATATTAAGGACTGGCTAGTAGCCAATGCAGGAGCGAATAACGATATAACGTTAATACCCCTAATGACCGCACTGTCTGATGAAAGTATTTTGGTATACAATCCCCTTGAGACGGCCGGTTACATAAATGCAGGGTACACCGGATTTTACCGGAGTTCAACGATACTTATAAATGATGATTGTACAATAAATCTCTATCTTGATCTTGTTTTGCGGGATCATTTTCAGCCTACTACCCTGGATTTTGAATTATCTGTCTCTACCGCTACTGGTAGGAGATATAGTGACTTAACCGAAGTAAGCAAAGTACGATTTTCGGTCGGAAGTGATACTAAGCCCTTATCAATTTCTCTGTTGGATTCCTTTCCCTGTGTGGCGGATACAGGATTTCAAATCAAAATTCAACTTTTAAATAGTGCGGGACAATTGGTCGATGCTGCCCATACTTTCAACAACGTAGCGACTGGAGGGGGGTCTCTTGCGGACCCCACGTCTGTCCTGCGTATTACTCGAATCTCTCCAGGTGGAGGAGAAAAGGGGGATACCGGCGAACCTGGACCGGCAGGTGCAGTTGGACCGGCAGGACCACCAGGCGAATCTGCAAATCTTGCTCAGGTGCTGGCCGCAGGTAATAACAGTGGTGACAATGATCTGGTTATGAAAAATGGCTTTGCTATCCGTACCTCGGCTATAAAAGCTGACGGGGGCGAAAGTGCGATTGGCATCACAGATACACTGATTACAGTTGATCCCACAATAAAAGCGAAAGGGGGAATATCTTTTGGCGATGACGGTTTAACCATTGCGACTTTCAAGGCAGGATCGGATTTTAGTGATCCGGACCCGTTTGCAGTTGTATCTGAGGTGGCCATCAAGGCTTATGTTGATACCAATGCCGGCGGTGGCGCACCTGGTCCGGTTGGACCGGCAGGACCACCTGGACCGGATGGCGAACCTGGTCCGGATGGCGAACCTGGTCCGGATGGCGAACCTGGTCCGGATGGACCGGCAGGACCACCTGGACCGGATGGTGCGGAAGGACCACCTGGGCCACAAGGTCCGCAAGGAGAGCCAGGTACCGGCGATGGTAGTCTTACTGCCGGCAATCCAGGTTTTTGGGATGCACGAAATGATAATAAACCACCGCAACAGGACGGTTTTTATCACAGAACGCTGGGCGAGGAAGGTGTTGGCCCTATTTCCGGTTTTGCTTTGGTCAAGGACCGCGATGGCGGTGAAGTTGAGGAATATACTTTTGAGGCATCTGAACATTATCCCTCAATCGATTACCGGACCTGGGGCAGTAGTAAACATGGAAACTTGTTTAAGTCAGAAACGACAATCAGGGGATTGACTACATGGAGATACTCAGGTTACGCAGTCTCAACTGATTTTGATGATTTTGAAGGTGGTATTTTTGAAGGTCGAAGTTTTAAAATCGGGGATGGGCAGATAGATGATTTCACCAATAAGCCTATAGAGGCCAGCGGTATACTTTATATTGAGGGGCCAGATGTTACACATCAACGATACGTCAGTAACAGTTATGTGCATGAGCGTTCCTGGGTGGGCAGTGACTGGGGCGAATGGGTACAAACGTTTCCACCACTCAAACCGGTTTTTGGCTCATTCCTGTTGAAATACAATACATTACTTAATGCCAGCAATATTACTCGCACAGATTGGGATTACAACTACACATCGCGGATCAATAACGTCCCTCAAATTTCCATAAATCCGGGTCCGGTACACCCATTGCCTTATTTTACTGTAATAAAGGCCGGCAAATACCGGTTTTCCCAGAAATTATGTGTACGAAAAGCGACCAGCTCTGCGGATCAGAATTCCATTATTCTCAAATTATGGGTATCAGATAATTCCACCACCTGGACAGCAATTTCCCTGTACCGGGCCGTGTTCAAAACCAGATTTGTATCGGCTAATAATGTTCCTGCACCGCTACCCGCCTCCAATGGAAGTATACCGGAATCATTTGGAGTGGCCGTGATGGAATACACCTCCCCGATTATAGAATTGAAGGCAAATAGCCACGTTCGACCGTCATTTGATATAGCACCCACAAATACCAATTATCTGGAAAAGGGGTTTACTACATTCACCATTGAAGAATTGCCAGAATACATAGGAGATAAAATATGATTGGTTACACTGGACCTTAAATTCATATGGCTTTCCACGTGCATTGAAAAGGTAATTACAACGAAAGAAAAGAAAATGCCTGTAAATCCAGCTGCATATGAAAGAACATCCAAAATTATTCAAGACCTGGAGAAGCAAATCAACAAAATGGAACTGAGACTTGAGGGATTGCGTCTTGGCTATCAATTTGCATGGGACATCAGAAAGAAACAGGAGGCTGAAATGAGATCAGATGCTATTGCAAATCAGGCTGCTACTGCACCTGACAAGGAAGGAATCCAGAGTAACAATCCGCCCGTTGACAGTACAGGTACTGTTGAGCAAAATATTGCCACTTCCCATTCCCACAATGTGCCTCTCGGCGATGGTAAGCCTGTCCAGATGGCAAATGTGATCGAAAATGGCGAGCCTGTCCAGATGACAGGTTTTCCCGTACGGGATAAATAGGTGATTTGACAATGAATGTACGATTTTTCAATGATAATGATGATGTAAAATTCTATCAAAAACTGTTTAATTAATTGTTACAAACATTCTTTTTACAGTGTAGCATATTTTTTCCGGGTCAGGGCAGTGACATCGAGATTAATATGGGTCATTGTGAGCGTGTGACCACATGATTAAGTTGCTGCCCTGTTGGATATCACGCACGTGAATTCCCTAAAAAAAAGCTCCAGTCTAGCACCCGGAGCTTTTTCTTGCCAATATTTCCTCTTCAGAAAAAAATATCAGCACCTCACTGTATTTTCAATTGATTTATAAGTCAAATCTTTCCGGGCGGCGTGTTGGCATTGCAAACAACTATTTTCCTCATTTTTTTCTGTGCCTCCGGATAACTCAATCGGGCAGAATGAAAAAACAGTCTACTGGCAGTATTTTTATCCATACAGCCCCCTTCACCGCTATTATACATACAAGCCAAATGATACATTGCCCCCGGATGTTGCATCCGGGCGGCCTTCTCGAAACATTGCAGTGCCGATGGCAAATTTCCGGGCAAATTGCAGCCGTAACGAAAGATAATACCCAGACAGGTAATTGCTCCTGCATGGTTTTTTTCCGCCAGCCGAAACAATATTACTATTGATTCAATGCGTTTATATTTTTCCCACAAAAATTGAGCCCTTTGAAACTCCCTCGACTGGTCAAAATCAGTAGCTGTCGCTGAATCTGCAAAAGACACCATATCTATTTTCCTCTTGTTACTTTATCAAATTTCCGGACAGGCTAACGGACAGATATAAATATATTGTTACGTTATCAAATTTCCGGACAGGCTAACGGACAGATATAAATATATTGTTACGTTATCAAATTTTCTGAATTTCTGTATGTTATACACAGGTTATACACAGGTTATGCACAGGATAAGTTATTGTTTATAAAAGAAAAAATGGATTTTATCCACAGTATTTTCCGGGGAAAAATAAAAAAAACCGGTAATTCCGCATAAATCAGACGAGTCGGAATTACCGGTTTTCATGAAAAGAGTCAAATCAGTATTCATAGCAGAACGGCAATCTGAAAAAATGAAAATTCAAGGATAAATGCCCAAACGTAACGCGAAACAAGGCATTCTTCCCTGAAAACAACAACAATTAGCCACTATAATTTTTCCTGATTTTCTTGTGGAAAACATTTTCACTACACAAATTTCCCCGTTATCGTAACCAAAAAGCGGTGAATGGGCTTGTTCATACCCTGTAAACAGGTTACCAACCATCGCATATGAACCGACCAATGGTTGTTTTTTGGTTTTTTCTGTACACATCAACGGTAAATGGTTGTTTTTTGGTTTTTTCTGTACACATCAACGGTATCGGCAATCTGGATTTTATCAATCAATTTGATAAACGCATGGATCGTAACATGGCCCGGGCCGTCAACAAGGCGGCCAGAGATGGGCGGGCTCTCGCCGCCCGACTGATCCGCAATGAGGTAAATTTCCCGTTCCGATTTACCGGGCAGGCAAATGGCAGGCTGGCAATAGTCCGGCAGGCAACTGCTGCCCAACCGACAGCCGTGATCCGGGCAAAATCAAGGGTTGTATCCCTTGCCCGATTTACAAAAGGCAAACCACGGCCCGGAAACTCCGTACAGATCGAGGTCGCTCCGGGAAAGGCACGGTTTGCCCGACGACTGTTTCTGATAAAACTGCCCGCCGGAAAAGCATCAATCGATACAAAATACAATCTGGGACTCGCCATACGCCTGCAAAAAGGAGAAACCCTCAAAAACAAACGATCCGTCCGCAACGTCATGAGAAATCTATATCTATTGTACGGACCTTCTGTAGATCAGATTTTTCTTCGTGAGGATGGCGGAATAGCAATTGAAATCGCTCCGGAAATACAGTACAACATGCGAAAGGAATTTTTCCGATTGATGGAACTGGACCTGTAATGGTAGACAATAGCGACAATATCGACAACGCACTGCCTCTGAGATTACGAATCCTTGACCGGATAACCACCGTTCTGTCAAACATTTCAATTGAAAACGGTTTTGCTCACGATCTGAAAGGCAAGGTATTCAGAGGACGTATGGCTTTCGGCGATAATGACCCGGAAACAATGGTATCCATCCTGGAAAGCCCCATGGCCATACAGCAGATGAGAAATCAGCACGACAACGATTTGCAGGCAGGTCCATGGGAAATACTGATTAAGGGTTTTGTCATCGACGATATGAAAAACCCCACCGATCCAGCCTACATGCTCATGGCCGATGTGAAAAAGGCCATGGCCATGGAAAAAAACCGGAGAGACAAAAAAATCCTCGGATTCAAGAATGCTATCACAACCATGGTAATCGGAGCAGGAGTGGCCACACCATCGGATGAAACATCGGCAAAGGCTTATTTTTGGCTGACAATAACTTTGGATGTTATTGAAAACATGGTAAATCCTTACCAATCAGAACCGGAATGAGGAGAAAGTTACATTATGTCACAGTTATCAAATAATTATACTTTGGGCCGTGGAGAGATTCACTTCGCCAGATTTATCAAAAATACAAGGATTCCAGACGCTTTCCTGTATATTGGCAATACCCCTAGTTTTGGTCTGACCATCGAAAGCGAGACCCTTGACCATTTTTCCTCGGATCACGGCATTAAGGAAAAGGATGCGTCAATCGTACTTGAGGTTAATCGAACCGGTACTCTGACGACCGACAATATTTCTCATGACAATATTGCCCTGTTCTTTTTCGGGTCCGTGGAAAATATCGCCACCACAGCATCATCTGACAATACGATCACACTGACCTCAGTCAGACAGGGAGCCAGTTACAACATCGGAACCACATCGGCCGATCCTACCGGTGCAATGCTGATTGATCCGACCAATTTTGTTGTTACAAATAATGAGGAAGATCAAGGCCTCCAAACATTTTCAGTCAATGAGGACTACGAGCTGGAGGAGCAGCCGGGGATCATAAAAATTGTCGAAGATGGTGCAATTCAAAATGATTCAACCATCAAACTCACATGGAATGTGCTGGCCGGTGAGCGTAGCCGGGTGATTTCCGGCAGTACTGCCGTCGAAGGGGCCATGAGATATGTCTCCACAAACCCGTCCGGATCACTGGAAAATTTTTATATGCCCTATGTCAAAATATCACCAAACGGGGATTGGTCCCTGAAAGGGGATGATTGGCAGGAGCTGCCCATGAATATAGAGGTATTGACTCTTGATAAAAAAACTCCGGCAATCATGCTGGACGGAGAGGCAATGTTTACGAACTGATGACATCATTCGCCAGTCAGGAATATTAATTCATGCCTCTTTCCGATTACGTTATCCCCACCCGGAAAATAATATTGCCGGGTGACGGATCATTTTTTGTACGGGGCATGTCCCTGGAAGATATTTCATTCATTACCTCACGTCATCTTCATCAACTGGTCGAGCTGTTTGAAAAAATAAAACAGGAAGTACCGGAAGGGAAAGACAAAAAACCGGAAGATATTAACCAAATTATCAGAACGGCGATAACTACTGCTCCTGAAGCCGTAGCCACAATCATAGCACTCGCTGCCGATGAACCGGAACAAACAGAAATGGTCTCCCGGTTACCCGTGTCAATACAGACAGAAGCAATCATGGCCGTGGTGGAAATGACATTTGAAAGTGAGGCCCATATGGGAAAGTTCATGCAAGCCATCGTGAAAGCGATGACCGCTACAACAAATACATTGCAAAACCTCCAATCTCCGGCTTCACTGGATGGGTCTGGGGTATCAGAAGAGACGTAAGCCTACTGCTCGACCATGGCCACAAAAACGCCCGCAGATATCCCCTGGGAATGATACTGGATGAATGCCTGCTGGTCAGGGAAAGGGAAAACCAGCGTATCATCACCGAAATAACCCTGATTCAGAGTGCAGTTGCATCATTGCTTGACAAAAAATCCCAGAAGGAATTCAGTAAAAGAATTAATGATCTTGATCTGAAAATCAATGTTGCCGACAACAAAAAATAGGGCATGACAGCCATGAGAAAAGATGTCGAGCTGGTCATCAAGGCCCGTAATGAAGCCGAAAAAGTTATCAAATCCCTCACCAGTGCCGTCAAACAATTTGCCGATTCACAGGGGGAATTACAAAAGGAATCCAGTGACACTGATTCCGTCCTGACCCGGCTTGGTATAGTCTTTTCCCAACTCGACAAACAGTTGAAGGGATTCACTGCCGGTCAACAGATCAGCCAGCAAATGGAGCGGGCAACCCAGGCATCGATCCGTCTGGAAAAAACCCTCGCCGAAAATCGGGCCGAACAAAGTCGCCTGGGAATCGAAACCGGAAAAGTGGCCGAACAGAACCGGAAAAATGCCGCATCAACAGCCACCGCAAACGTTGCATACAAAAACCAGCAAAAAATCGTCCGCCAGGTGGTCAGTGATGAAAGAAAACTCAGTGCCGCCCTGAAATCATCCACGGTGGAACGCAACAAACTGATCAGCACGCAAACCGCTCTGAAAAACTCCCTCACCAGCCAAAACCGCAGAGTCCAGGAAGCCACCGCCCTTGTACAACGGTTTCAGCAGCAAATATCAGGCACTGCCAATCCCTCCAAAAAACTGACCAATGCCCTGCAATCGGCAAATGTGGCACTGACAAGGCAAAAGGTAAAGCTGGAAGCCATCACCGCCGAATATCGTCAGACCTCCACATCAATCAATGACATTCAATCGAATATGGCTCAGTTTGGCCATAGTATAGATCGGGCCAACAGTCATATGAACCGCCAGAAATCCGTGCTGGCAACTCTGGAAACCAAACACAAATCCCTGAAGGCCACCACCGCAAATTCTGCCACGGAACTCAATGCACTGAACAGGCAATCCGTCAATCTGACAAAAACAATCAAGGGACAACAGGGAAGTCTTGACCGCACCGCAAAGGAAATGAAGCAACTGGCAGTCGCTTCCGACAAGGCAAAACAGGGACTGACCGCCCTTGCCGGACAATCGCAAAAATCACTGGGTGAGGCCTTTCAACGCCAACGCCGGGCGGTGCTGGTTGCCAGAAAGGAATGGAAGGATTACGAACAGCAGATCCGCAAGGTCGCCATTACCACCGCCCAGACAGGTGATCCAACCGGAAAATTAACGGCAAAAATGGCCGAATTGAGGACACAGGCGGCCCGCACCAAGGCTGAATACAATGCACAGGCCATTGCGGTTCACCAGCTTTCCAGCGTCCTGAGACAGTCAGCCACCGATACGGATGCACTGCGGGCAAGACAGGAGCGGTTTCTGGCCATCCAGTCAGCCACCGCCCGAAAAATTGCACAAATCCGCAGCGAAAGCCAGAAAGCAACCCTGGCCACCAAAAAAATGGGAGCTGCCTTCAATCAATCCGCCGCCGGTACAAGACGGCTTTCCAACCAGTTAAACCGCCTCAATCGCACCGGGCGGGCCAATATCGGAATTCTGCAAAGTCTTCAGGGACGCGTTGTCGCACTGGTCGGGGCGTATGTGGGTTTTTATAGTATCATCAACGTATTGACAAAAACCAGAAATGCCGTGCGTGAACTGGAAACCGCCCAGTCCCGACTCAACATTGTGTTTGACGGTAAAAAACTGCTGGTCGCCGAGGAACTGGCATTCATTCGCCGCCAGTCCCGCCGCCTGGCCCTTGATTTCGGCGTACTGGCCCAGGAATATTCAAAATTTGCCGTGGCGGTCAAGGGAACGGGACTGGCAAAGGATGCCCGCAAGATATTTGTCGGATTTATTGAGTCCGCCAGGGTCAACAAACTCTCCACGCAACAGTTGAGCAGGGCATTTGTCGCCATTACACAGATCGCTTCCAAGGGGGTGGTCGGCATGGAGGAATTACGGCAACAATTGGGTGATGCCATTGCCGGAGCCGTCCAGCTTTTCGCAAAATCCATGGGCTATGCTGAAAATGAAATTGGCGATTTTTACAAGGCAGTGCAGGCCGGTAATGTCCCTGCCGCCAAACTGGCCGCATTTGCTCTTGAAATGCAGAAAATGGCCGCACCACAGCTGGGCAAGGCCCTGGCAACAAATACCGCCATAATAGACAAGTTCTTTGTCGTGGTCCAGGACGCATGGCGGCGGTTTGGAACCCAGGGAGTCGATGACGCACTGGCAAGACTGGGCAAAAGGGTTACAAAGGTACTCGACAGCAATAAATTCATTGCGTTTTCCCAAAAATTATCTGACGCTTTTTCAAAACTGCTCGACATAACCGGAACCCTGGTCGAAAATATCGACAAGGTCGCCACTGCCATGGTCGCCCTTGGAGCTGTCATTACCACCGTATTTCTGGTTCAGATCGGCAAGGTTGTAGTCACCACCATATCCTTGTTGGCCAGGGTCGGCACTGCGGTGGTCGCTCTTAAGGCTATCATTATCCCCGCCCTGACTGTCGTGGTCGGATTGTTCGGTCCATGGGGAATTGCAATCGCTGCGGTCGTGGTCGCTATCGCAGGGGCCATAGCTTATTTTTCAGGGGCTATTTCAAAGGTCGGAAAATATTTTTCCCAGGCTATTTCAAAGGTCGGAGAATATTTAAACCTTTTTTCATCAGAAATGGATACCGCGACAAAGGCTTTTTACGATAACAAAAAAGCTGTAGACAAACTGAAAAATGCCTACGATCAGTCATCTGACAAATTCAAAACATTCAGAAAACTGGTGGACGGAAGCGGATTGACCCTGACGGAAATCAATGGCCTGCTGGAAAATACCCGCAAGGGCATGAAGCAGTTGAAGGCCACCATCAATGACCTGAAATTGCCCCCGGGACTGGAAAATATCAGGAAACAGTTTCTGTCAAACAAAATTTCTGCCGGGGAATTTCTCGAACAGATTACAAAAATCGAGAAAGATGCACCCGATTCATTCAACGGCATGATTCCTGTACTGGTCAAAACCATTAAAAAATTCAGCGAACTGGAAAAACAGATAACAATCCTGAAAAATGGACAGACCGCTCTGACCGATGAAACCAAAAGAGCTGAAACTGCCTACAGGAAACTTGCCGACACCAGTGCTGCCGAAAGCCTTGATCTTATCGATAAGGGAATAGTCAAAATCGGAAGAAGCACAATTACCCTGACCGAAAATGTCAACAAACTTATCAAACAATTGAAGGAGCTCGATGATGCCGATCTGCGGAAGTTTGAAGACAAAATCAAGGGGATGCAGAAGAAGTTTCAGAGTGCGTCTAAACAGGCCCTGGCCCTTGCGCTTGGAATAAAGGCCGCCAAGGACTTTGACAAGGGAGCCGGACAAGTATTCCAGGACACCGAAGGACGTAATGTCTCACCATTGATTAATTATGAGAACGCGGTGAATAAACCTCCCGATGAAAGCGAGATCAAGAAATTCAATGCAACCCTTGTCGGCCTCGGCAGGATATTGAAAGGACGCGTTACCGGTAAAATAATATCCAGTGAATTGGGTGGTTTTGATGTTGTTATAAAGCTGGATGGAAAGCCCCTGTCGAAAGAAGCAATTGCGGCTGTAATACGGGAGGGAGCAGGCCAGGGATTGAGTTCGATAGCCGCATCCGGCGAGAAGGGACAATTCCGAGTGGGGCAAGGCACTGGCGCTCCTACGCAAGCCCTTGCCGAAGGCCTCGAAATTTATAAAAATAATATTGCCGCGCGAAAGTCCGAGGGTGAAGAGGCAAAAAAACAGCGGGAAAAACAAAAAAAGGCCGCCCGTGAAGCATTCGATACCCTGAAAAAGAATCTCGAGCTGAGAAAGGAGGCGATCGATACAGTTGAAGAAATAATCGAAAAAAACCAGCATGAACTCGCTGTTCTGGGAAAAACCGCCCTGCAGCAAAAGATTATCAAAAATCTGCAGGAGGCAGAAAATACATTACAGAAACAGGGACTTGAGCTGACCGATAACCGCAGGGAGGCCATTGTACAAACTACAACGGCACTGCACAATGCACAGGTCGTCCAGTCCCTGGAAACTGCCGCAGTAAAAGCCGCAAAACAGGAACAGGAACAGATCAATGCCATAATCTATCAACGGACGCAACTACAACAACAACTGGCGACCCTGCAATTGACACCGAATGTAAATGCCGGGCAAATTACCAGTGTACGCCAGGAACTTGAGGGCCTTGAGCAGACATTGCTCCGATTATCGGCAGAAAAGGCCACCAGGGAAATCGATATCCTGAATCAAAAATTGCAGGCAATGCAAACACAATTGTCAAATCTGAAACAGGCTCCCGAAGAAGATTTTGAAGCCATCGGAAATGTGCGTGAGCAGATCAAAATTGTGTCGGAAGCTTTGGGAGAAGCAACAGCAAAAGCCGTGGAAATGTGGACAGCCATTGGCGGACCACAGGCAGAGGCTGCAGTGCTGAAACTGCAAAACATTGCAATATCCGCACAAAATGTGGGCAACCAGGGTACGCTGGCAAAAGTCCAGTGGGAGAGCCTTGACCAGTTTTTTGCCGATAAACTGGCCGGTGCCTTTGACGCCTTTGCCCAATCGGTCGCAAAGGGTGTTAATATTTTCAAGTCGGCAAGGACTGCATTTTTACAGTTTGCCGCCGATTTCCTGCTCCAAATTGGAAAAATGATCATCCAGCAAGCAATTCTTAATGCCCTGAAAGCCGCATTTGGCGGCACAGGTGGCGGCTTCGGCAGTGTGATAAAGAACATCTTTTTTCCCACCGGACATACCGGCGGGCTGGTCGGATCACAGCGTATCGGATCGGGAAATCAAATCCGGGCAGTCAATCCCATAGTGTTTGCCAATGCCCAAAGATTCCATAATGGCGGATTGCCCGGCTTGAAACCAAATGAGGTTGCCGCTATACTGAAAAAAAATGAAGAAGTATTGTCCACAAACGATCCACGCAATGTCCTCAATGGCGGTGCAAATCCTCAATCGGCTGCCAAAAATCAAAAACAGACAATCAAGATTGTAAACGCCATCGATTCCGGCAGTTTTATTTCAGCAGGCCTCGATACACCCGAAGGAGAAGAGGCAATCCTTAATTTTATGAGAAATAACGCAAACAGCATTAAAAGTGTCATGGCTGGTTAGGAAATTCATAGTTAAATGGCTTACGAAACAGGAACAGCGGCAAATGCCGTAGAGTTTTACGAAAAATTTATATCATTTCTCAAGACCAACCAGAGTCTGGTCGATGCCGGGGAAAACTGGACAGAAGTCTGGAACTCCACCGAAAATAATGATATCGTGCTTGCCGGTCCCGGACTGACCAATAACAAACAGATATTGATCGGAATCAGATTTCATGATGACCCAATCCTGGAGGAGTACAATATTCGACTTGCAGGTTGCACTGGAATAATTGAGGGAGCAAATAACTATATATCCCATGTTAATTCACAATCATCCGATGTTTACATGATGCTCGATTCCAATCCGATGAAATACTGGTTTGTTGCCAATGGACAACGATTTATTGCTGTGGCAAAAATCAGCACTACCTATCAGACAATGTACGCAGGACTGTTTTTACCATACGCCGATCCGGAAACCTACAACTATCCAATGTTTGTCGGGGGCAGTGCCGGCGGATGGGGTGCCGGCGAATACATACGGAACTGGCGAAACATTAATACATGGCATTCACATTTCACCCGACCGAGGTCAGGAATTGATGATGTCTATGACTATTACCCATCGGCACTCTACCTCAATCCTGCCGGTACATGGATATGGTGTACCACGAATGATAAAAGCGACAGCCGTACTTTTGGTAAGGTCGGTCCGGTGGCCAACAATTCATTCTGGGGGAATTCCAGATATTTCTTCGATGTCCCGGAGTTATTGGGAAAAATGAGGGACGCATACAGCAACAGAGTGGACACAAAAGGAGTTTTTCCCCTGTGGCGCTGCTACCTTACGGAAAATTCCGGTACTTCGTCATCAGGTATCGTCAAATATGGCGATCTGGACGGAGTGTTTTTCTGTCAGAAATATTCCAATGCGGCAGAAAATATTATTACGGTTGATGGTACAAATCATCTGGTGATTCAGAATGTGTTTCGTACCGACAGCCTGGATTACTGGGCACTTGTACTGGAATAAGCTGATGGCATATACACAGCATACAATAAACAGCATGGAGGAAATCCCTGGCCATGTAGTAACTGCCGCCGTAACCGCCGGTTGGGAAAATCCCTCCGAGAATAAAATTGTCATTCCGGAAGGAATGGGCGTTTTCATGTCGACAATTGTCGACAACAAACTGTCGCTGATCGGGGATGTTTTCTCCGATGAAAATCACTACACCACAATTACTGCACCAATCTCCCCGCAAACGCAGACACCAACAAAACTGCATATATTTTACCGTGATCCGGACAGTATTGACAACGGTCCACAGTCCCAGTTTCTGGCCGGCGTAGTGGAGTTTGGATACAACAGATACCGGCACTTTTACATGGGGCAAGTGCGTAAAGTCGGCGAATATACAAGTCAGGGGATTCTGTCATCAAATAACTTTGGATATGACGACGGAGAATGGAATAGTGATCATAATCGTTTTCTGCTGGCTTCACGCAACCAATACCTTAATGATAATGCCGGAGGCATGGATATTGTTGATAGCCTCGGCACAAGAACCACTCCGGAGGACCGTTGGGCCCGTTTTGGACTAACCGTGTCACATGGTGCAAAAGATAAAATAATCAACAATCGAATTATCGGTGGCGGTCTTGATTCCATCAATACGGTGGAAATGTATCAGGGTAAATCTGCTTTTTCAGGGCAGAATATTCTTGCTCCGATAAATCTGTACCTGACCGAAGGCAACGCCAGCGATGACACCCTGCTTTTACGCCCCCTGGGAAGGGCAAACGGAGTCCGACTGATAAACCTTGAAGATATTGACACCGATGTATCCATTCAGATCGGCACCGATATCTGGCATACATTCGCGGAATTCAGTCGGCAGGAATACACTATAGCAGCAAGTGGTGAAACCAGTTATTATCTTGGTCTTGCCTACCGGGAAAGATAGCCAATGGCGACCGGTTTTATTTTGGATGCAGGAATTCCGATTAATCGGCCAGGTGATGCCCTGAGTGAAAGAATAGCCACAGAAATTTATGGCGACCGAGGGGCCGTTGATTCTTCTTTTCCCCTGTCAGGTGGTTTCACCACTCACCAGCCCGTATCCATGCTGTTCCAAACCCTGTCCGGAACGATACAATATTCGTTTTTTGAGGATTTTTACAACAGGATACATTTTTATCCCCCGGTAGTGAATTTCGGCAATATCGCAACCACCACCACATTAAATTTCGGGGTATGGAATGCCTTTGTCAAACCACAGACCCTGCAATCAGTGACAGAGACCAATACTGAAGGACTGAGCCTGAAAAATCCAGCCATCCCCTATACATTCGGCAGTCTGGAAAGCAAAAAATACAATATTACCGCCTCTGATGGACCGTCCGTGATCGATGCAATTTACGACTTTGACTTCGGGATTTTCCGATTCAATCTCATTGTTATAGGTTTCAGATCGAATTCGATCCTGATTCCATTCCAGCCAAACTGGGAAAACCCGTTTGTGGTCCGCCATGAATACAAGACTGACATCATTACCGTAACCAGTGGCCGCGAACAACGACGGGCCAACCGCCAATATCCCCGCATTCGCACGGAATTCAATATTCTGGTCGCCGATAACCGCCGCCGGGAATTCTCACAGATACTGATGACAAGTCAGGAACGGGATATTATCATTCCGAACTATTGCCAGTTGGCTAGAACCACCGATGAATTTCCCGTCAATACCAAAACGGCAAGTATCTCCCCGGTATCATGGCTGGTAACCGGTATTGGCGTAATTATTGAAACAGATAACCACCGGCAGGTGCTTACAGTGGAAAATATTACCGGAAATATTCTGACCTTCAGGGAAAACAGCAACATTACATATCCGCTCGGTACGCGGATCAATCCGGTGTTTCCCAGTAACTTTATGGAAGAACAGTCAACTGTTCTGCACACCAATCAGGTCACCACCGCCGCACTTTCCTTTGATGGCATCCCCGGCAAGATATTTAGATCCCCGGTGCCGGTGGCCACCGATTTTCTCAATGAAACAGAGATTTTTGCCACAAAGCCGAATTACGCCGAAAGCGTTAATATCGCCATGAAATCCGAACGGGATACCATTGATTTTGATCACGGCAGAACACGGCTGTTCAGAAAATATGACTACCCGACCAGAAAAACAAAAATGAGATTTGACGGCATGGATAACCGGAAAAGTGAACTTCTGCTTGATTTCTTCCGGCGACAGAAAGGCCGACAGGGACAATTCTATGTACCGTCCTGGGAATCCGATTTTAATCCCATCCGCAGGGGCAAAAACAGCCTTCAGGTCGAAGGACCGAATTTTGCGACAGGTTTTGCGGACAGCCATATCCACCGGGCAATTGTTTTGAATCTGAAAAATTCCACAAAAATATATCGGGAAGTATCTCGAATATATATCTCCATTGATATTTTTGGTAAAAACTCGACCATTGAAGTGACGGAAAATTTTGAAGAATCCTTGCTGATTGATGATATAAAAGATGTGTCGTGGTTATATTTTTCCCGATTTGGGTCAGATTCAATGACCATGAAATGGCTGACCAATTCCGTAAGTACCGTCAATTTTAATTTTTTCAGCCTGGTAAAGGACACGGAATGACGTTTGACAATCAGGAAAAAAGCCAGTATCGGGGCATGCCGGTTGAATTGTATATGTTTCGATATGGTACCGAGAAAATTGCCTTTTATGCCTACACTAATGCGGAATATGATATCCAGTATCAGAACATCAACTTTCGGGCCGTGCCGATACAAAGAAAAAACTACAAGGTGACCGGCAGCCTCGACAAGGCAACCATGAAAATCACCACCAGCCGGGATATGGACCTGTTTAACCTGTTCAGATACTATCCACCGACGCAGCCGGTAATTGCCACGATCTACCAGGGACACCTTGAAGACCCGGACCATGAATTTCCGGTGGTGTGGACCGGCCGTATTCTGTCTGCAGCCAGAAAGGAAAACACGGCGGTCTTTACCTGCGAACCAACGGTGAGGGCACTCAAGCGAGCCGGTTTGCGGCGAAACTATCAATTCTCCTGTCCCCACGTGCTGTACGGACCGCTTTGCCAGGCAAATCAGAATAATGCGACCCTGAAAATCAGGATCATTACCCGGACAGAAACCCGACTGACATTTGCCCATGACTGGACAATCCATCCCGTCAGTAAATATATTGGCGGTCTGGTACACTGGCCGGGAAAATACGGGCTGGAAAGGCGGACTGTTATCCGTGTCAACAATGGCAGTCAGTTATCCCTGTCAGGACCGGCCACCGGTTTGAAGGACGGGGATTATGTTTCTGTGGCAATGGGTTGCAACCATCAAATGACCGATTGTCAGAACTTGCATGGCAATATTCTTAATTTCGGCGGCCAGCCATGGATTCCGTTAAAAAATCCGATAAATAAACCTATGAATCAATAAATTCCTTGATAGAATTATCTTTATTGTGCATGTGTTTTCCTTTGTTTTTCAAAAATTGCATTAATTATATCATTCTTTTCTATAGCAAATTTCTGTGCTTGTTCAATTTGGGAGAGAGACATATATTTGGCAATCTGATCTCTACTTTGAGATGCTGCCTTATGTCCGTATGAGGCGGCAATATTAAACCACATAAAGGCAAGGACATCATCCTTTGGAACACCGTGTCCGTTGGCGTACATACCTCCCAGATTAAACTGACCAACGGTGTCCCTCTGTTCGGCCGCAAGGGTGTACAACTTGAACGCAACAGCAAAATTCTGTGGAACACCGTGTCCGCTGGCGTACATCAATCCCAGATTAGACTGGGCAGGGGCGTATCCCTGATTGGCCGCAAGGGTCAACCACTTCAACGCAGCGGCAAAATCCTTTGGAAAACCGTATCCGTTGGCGTACATCCATCCCAGATTAAACTGGTTATGGGCGATCCCCTGTTCGGCTGCAAGGGTGTACCACTTCAACGCAGCTTTATAATCCTGTAGAATACCGTGTCCGTAAAAGTACATCCATCCCAGATTAGACTGGGCATCGGCGTATCCCTGATCGGCCGCAAGGGTGGTCCACTTAAACGCAACGATATAATCCTTTGGAACACCGTCTCCGTAAAAGTACATACATCCCAGATTACACTGGGCCTTGGCGTGTCCCCGATCGGCCGCAAGGGTGGTCCACTTCAACGCAGCGGCATAATCCTGTGTAACACCTTGTCCTTTGACGTACATCCATCCCAGATTACACTGGGCATTGGCGTATCCCTGCTTGGCCGCAAGGGTGTACAATTTAAACGCAACAAAAACATCCTGTGGAACACCGTGTCCGTTTTCGTACATCCATCCCAGATTAAACTGGGCCTTGGCGTATCCCTGTTCGACAGCAAGGGTCCACCACTTCACCGCAGCGGCATAATCCTGTGGAACTCCTTGTCCGTTGTCGTACATCCATCCCAGATTACATTGGGCAGTGGCGTATCCCTGTTCGGCAGCAAGGGTGTACCACTTCAATGCAGCTTTATAATTCTGTGGAACTCCTTGTCCGTTGTAGTACATCCATCCCAGATTAAACCGGGCAGTGGCGTGTCCCTGATCGGCCGCAAGGGTATACCACTTCACCGCAACGGCATTATCCTGTGGAACACCTTGTCCTTTGTCGTACATCACTGCCAGATTAAACTGGGCATCGGCGTGTCCCTGTTCGGCCGCAAGGGTCCACAAATTAAACGCAACGGCAATATCCACTGGAACACCGTCTCCATCGAAGTACATCACTCCCAGACTATTCCGAGCATTGGCGTCTCCCTGCTTGGCGAGTTTTTTAATCTTTCTTAAATTCAACTTATCCATTATTATGTTCATTCATCCACTCCGGAAAAATTTGCTTTGCTTCATCAATCCCAGCTCATACTCAGCAGAGATATCTCCCTGTTTGGCAGGCAAGGGTGTACCACTTCACCCCAGCAGCGGTAATATCCAGTGGAACACCGTTTTGGCAGCTTTGGCAGCTTTGTTGGCGTACATCACTCCCAGATTAGATATCGCATCGGCGTGTCCCTGTTTGGCAGCAAGGGTCAACCACTTCGCCGCAGCTTTATAATCCTGTGGAACTCCAAGTCCGGTTGCGTACATCACTCCCAGATTAAACTGGGCATCGGCGTCCCCCTGTTCGGCAGCAAGGGTGTACCACTTCGCCGCAGCAGCATAATCCTGTGGAATACCGTGTCCGTTGGCGTACATCAATCCCAGATTAAACCGGGCCTCGGCGATCCCCTGTTTGGCCGCACGGGTCAACCACTTCATCGCAGCTTTATAATCCTGTGGAACTCCTTGTCCGTTGTCGTACATCACTCCCAGATTATTCTGGGCCTGGGCGTACCCCTGTTTGGCCGCACGGGTGTACCACTTCTCCGCAGCTTTATAATCCTGTGGAAATCCCAGTCCGTTGGCGTACATAATTCCCATAGCAGTCTGGGATTTGGCATGCCCCTGTTCGGCGAGAATAATTATTTCTTTTTGTGTTTGCGTGATATCACTCATAATAATCCAGCTTTTTGTTGGCGTACAGCCATCTCAGATTATACTGTTTGGCAGCAAGGGTGGTACATTTCGCCGCAATTTTATAATTCTGTGGAACACCAAGTCCGTTGGCGTACAGCCATCCCATATTAGATATCGCATCGGCGTGTCCCTGTTTGGCAGCAAGGGTGGTCCACTTCGCCGCAGTTTTATAATTCTGTGGAACACCAAGTCCGGTTGCGTACATCACTCCCAGATTAAACCGGGCGTCGGCGAACCCCTGTTTGGCCGCACGGGTGTACCACTTCACCGCAGCTTTATAATCCTGTGGAACTCCAAGTCCGTTGTCGTACATCAATCCCAGATTATTCCAGGCCGGGGCGTACCCCTGTTTGGCCGCACGGGTGTACCACTTCACCGCAGTTTTATAATCCTGTGGAACTCCTTGTCCGGTGACGTACATCACTCCCAGATTATTTTGGGCCTCGGCGTCCCCCCGTTTGGCGAGCAGAATTGTTTGTTTTTGTGTTTGCGTGGGATTATTCATTATCATCATCATCCTTTTTGTTGGCTACCAGCCATTTCAGATTAGACTGTGGCCTGGCATTCCTCTGTTCGGCAGCAAGGGTCAACCACTTCTCCGCAGCTTTATAATCCTGTGGAACTCCGTCTCCGTTGAAGTACATCACTCCCAGATTATACTGGGCCCTGGCGATCCCCTGTTCGGCCGCAAGGGTGATCCACTTCTCCGCAGTTTTATAATCCTGTGGAACACCTTGTCCTTTGCGATACAGATTTCCCAGATTATACTGGGCCTTGGCGATCCCCTGTTCGGCAGCAAGGGTGTACCACTTCGCCGCAGTTTTATAATCCTGTGGAACTCCTTGTCCCTTGTCGTACATCATTCCCAGATTATTCCGGGCATTGGCGTCCCCCTGTTCGGCCGCAAGGGTCCACCACTTCTCTGCAGTTTTATAATCCTGTGGAACTCCTTGTCCCTTGGCGTACATCAATCCCAGATTAAACTGGGCGTCGGCGTGTCCCTCTTCGGCCGCAAGGGTGGTCCACTTCTCCGCAGCTTTATAATCCTGTGGAACTCCGTCTCCGTTGTAGTACATCACTCCCAGATTATACCGGGCCTCGGCGAACCCCTGTTTGGCAGCAAGGGTCCACCACTTCATCGCAGCAGCATAATCCTGTGGAACTCCCAGTCCGTTGGCGTACATCCATCCCAGATTAGACTGGGCTTTGGCATTCCCCTGCTCGGCGAGCATAATTATTTCTTTTTGTGTTTGCGTGGGATTATTCATCATCCTCCTCCAAATTTTTGTCTGCTACTAGACATTTTAGATTATACCGGGCCTTGGCGTTCCCCTG
>JACSEM010000006.1_pt1 | contig 28958 bp, 29 predicted proteins | sample 8225391 | NCBI WGS metagenome assembly JACSEM01 (sample SAMN15704306, study PRJNA253121) | viral metagenome | isolation source: viral DNA from sea star tissue collected in USA, Friday Harbor and Canada... | host: Evasterias troschelii | collected 2013 | reverse complement strand
GGGTGTACCATTTCACCGCAGCAGTATAATCTTGTGGAACTCCAAATCCGTTTTCGTACATCCATCCCAGATTATACTGGGCCCTGGTGATCCCCTGTTCGGCCGCAAGGGTCCACCACTTCTCCGCAGTTTTATAATCCTGTGGAACACCTTGTCCTTTGCGATACAGATTTCCCAGATTATACTGGGCCATGGCGAACCCCTGTTCGGCAGCAAGGGTGTACCACTTCGCCGCAGCTTTATAATTCTGTGGAACTCCTTGCCCCTTGGCGTACATAATTCCCAGATTATACTGGGCCACGGCGTCCCCCTGTTCGGCCGCAAGGGTGTACCACTTCATCGCAGCTTTATAATCCTGTGGAAATCCCAGTCCGTTGGCGTATATCACTCCCAGATTAGACTGGGCCTTGGCGTTCCCCTGTTCGGCCGCAAGGGTGGTCCACTTCGCCGCAGCTTTATAATCCTGTGGAACTCCTTGTCCGGTGGTGTACATCACTCCCAGATCATACTGGGCTTTGGCATTCCCCTGCTCCGCGAGCCGAATTGTTTGTTTTTGTTTTTGCGTGATATTACTCATCATTCTCCTCCCAATTTTTGTTGGCTAACAGCCATTGCAGACGATTCTGGGCAGACTCATGCCCCTGTTCAGCAGCAAGAGTGGTCCACTTCACCGCAGCTTTATAATCCTGTGGAACTCCGTGTCCTTCGGAGTACATCACTCCCAGATTAAATTGGGCCTCGGCGATCCCCTGTTCGGCCGCACGGGTCCACCACTTCATCGCAGCTTTATAATCCTGTGGAACTCCTATTCCCTTGTGGTACATCTCTCCCAGATTAGATTGGGCTTCGGGAATTCTCTGTTCTGCAGCAAGGGTCCACCACTTCAATGGAGCTTTATGATCCTGTGGAACTACGTATCCATTGGCGTACATAAATCCCAGATTATATCGGGCTTCGGCGTGTCCCTGTTCGGCAGCAAGGGTGTACCACTTCACCGCAGCTCTATAATCCTTTTGAACTCCGTGTCCATTGTAGTACATATTTCCCAGATTATTCTGGGCCGAGGCGTCTCCCTGTTCGACAGCAAGGGTGTACCACTTCGCCGCAGCTTTATAATTCTGTGGAACTCCGTGTCCATTGTAGTACATCTTTCCCAGATTATATTGGGCCGGGGCGATTCCCTGTTCGGCTGCAAGGGTGGTCCACTTTATCGCAGCTTTATAATTCTGTGGAACTGCGTGTCCATTGTAGTACATATTTCCCAGATTATACTGGGCATAAGCATGCCCCTGTTCGGCTGCAAGGGTCCACCATTTCGCCGCAGCTTTATAATCCCGTGGGAATCCATCTCCGTGGTAGTACATTAACCCCAGCTTAGACTGTGCCTCGGCATGTCCCTGTTTGGCATCCTGTACAATTTGATGTGTTTGCCCGGCAGTCAGTGCCACACCGGACAGAATTACTGCGGCAGCGATAGATATTGCTGTTATTATGGCTTTAATGTTCATTTTCTTGATCCAGTAGGAATATACCCAAAAGAAAAACACCCAGTGCCGCTACTCCCAGAGCCAGGAAGGGTGAATGGCGTTGGACAGTAAACGCTACTACCATAAGTAGGAAAAGTAAGGTAAAGAAGATAACTAATTTCATTTCATGATCCTTGGTTAAGTTTATTGTTCGAGAAATTCTATTACCTCAAGCCTAAGCTGGGCCTCGGCATTCCCCTGCTCGGCGAGCATAATTATTTCTTTTTGTGTTTGCGTGGGATTATTCATCATCCTCCTCCAAATTTTTGTCTGCTACTAGACATTTTAGATTATACCGGGCCTTGGCGTTCCCCTGTTCGGCAGCAAGGGTGAAACACTTCTCCGCAGCTTTATAATCCTGTGGAACTCCAAGTCCGGTGACGTACATAATTCCCAGAAGACACCCGGTAATGGCGTCCCCCTGTTCGGCCGCAAGGGTCCACCACTTCTCCGCAGTTTTATAATCCTGTGGAACTCCTTGTCCCTTGGCGTACATCAATCCCAGATTAAACTGGGCGTCGGCGATCCCCTGTTCGGCAGCAAGGGTCCACCACTTCTCCGCAGTTTTATAATCCTGTGGAACTCCTTGTCCCTTGGCGTACATCACTCCCAGATTAAACTGGGCGTCGGCGATCCCCTGTTCGGCAGCAAGGGTGGTCCACTTCTCCGCAGCTTTATAATCCTGTGGAACTCCCAGTCCGTTGGCGTACATCCATCCCAGATTAGACTGGGCTTTGGCATTCCCCTGCTCGGCGAGCATAATTATTTCTTTTTGTGTTTGCGTGGGATTACTCATCATCATCATCCTTTGTCCCTTGTAGTACATCACTCCCAGATTATTCCGGGCCTCGGCGAACCCCTGTTTGGCAGCAAGGGTCCACCACTTCACCGCAGCTTTATAATCCTGTGGAACTCCCAGTCCGTTGGCGTACATCCATCCCAGATTAGACTGGGCCTTGGCGTCTCCCTGTTCGGCGAGCAGAATTGTTTGTTTTTGTGTTTTTGTGGGTTTACTCATCATCATCCTCCCAATCTTTGTTGGCTGCCATACATTCCAGATTATACATGGCATCAGCATGCCCCTGTCTGGCCGCAAGGGTCCACCACTTAAACGCAGCGTTATAATCCATTGGAACTCCGTGTCCGTTGGCGTACATCGTTCCCAAATCATATTGGGCTTCGATATTCTCCTGTTCGGCAGCAAGAGTGTACCACTTAAACGCAGCTTTATAATCCTGTGGAACTCCGTGTCCCAGCTCGTACAGCACTCCCAGATTATACTGGGCCGGGGCGTGTCCCTGTTTGGCCGCACGGGTGAAACACTTCGCCGCAGTTTTATAATCCTGTGGAACTCCGTACCCAAAGTAGTACATCCCTCCCAGATTAAAACAGGCCTCAACGTCCCCCTGCTCCGCGAGCCGAATTGTTTCTTTTTGTTTTTTTGTGGGATTACTCATCATCATCATCATCATCATCCTTTTTGTTGGCTAACAGCCATTTCAGATTATACATGGCATCAGTGTCCCCCTGGTCGGCAGCAAGGGTGTACCATTTCACCGCAGCAGTATAATCTTGTGGAACTCCAAATCCGTTTTCGTACATCCATCCCAGATTATACTGGGCATTGGCGTACCCCTGTTTGGCAGCAAGGGTGTACCACTTCGCCGCAGCGGCATAATCCTTTGGAACACCTTGTCCGTTGTCGTACATCACTCCCAGATTATTCCGGGCAGAGGCGTATCCCTGTTCGGCAGCAAGGGTGTACCACTTCAATGCAGCTTTATAATTCTGTGGAACTCCTTGTCCGGTGGCGTACATCAATCCCAGATTATACTGGGCCTTGGCGTTCCCCTGTTTGGCCGCACGGGTGTACCACTTCACCGCAGCGGCATAATCCTTTGGAACACCTTGTCCGTCGTCGTACATCACTCCCAGATTATTCTGGGCCTTGGCGTTCCCCTGTTTGGCCGCACGGGTGTACCACTTCACCGCAGCGGCATAATCCTTTGGAACACCTTGTCCTTTGCGATACATCAATCCCAGATTAAACTGGGCCTCGGCGTCCCCCTGCTCCGCGAGCCGAATTGTTTCTTTTTGTTTTTTTGTGGGATTATTCTCAGGGCGCAGTTCAATACGATCCTCGGAAATAAACAGGCGTTTTACCGTGGCTTCATCGTCAATCATCGCCACGACAATGTCGTTATTTTCGGCAATCGGCTGCTGCCGGACTACGATGTAATCGCCCTCAAAAATATCCGCTTCAATCATGCTGTCGCCTTGCACTTCCAGTGCAAAGCAGTTCCCGCGCACGACATTCTGCGGCACCATCACATCGCCGGTCCGGTTCTCGGTTGCCAGTATGGGTGTACCGGCGGCCACTTTGCCGATGATCGGCACAGCAACCATACGCGTGTTGGTTGGCGTGATGCTTTTAATAATTTCGATAGAGCGTGCCTTACGTGGAGCGCGGCGAATATAACCCTTCTCTTCAAGACGACGCAGTGCCTCATGCACACTGGGCGGCTGGATGGATAACTCGTCAGCAATTTCCTTGACCGTGGGCGACATACCCATGGCCTGCTTCAGGCGTTCAATGGCCTGTAATAAATTCTGCTGTGACTTAGATAGTTCTGACATAGCTATTTCTTAGGTTTTTCTTTTTGTGTTTGCGTGGGATTACTCATCATCATCATCATCCTTTTTGTTGGCTAACAGCCATTTCAGCTGAAACTGGGCCATGGCGTGTCCCTGTTCGGCCGCAAGGGTGTACCACTTCATCGCAGTAGCATAATTCTTTGGAAATCCCAGTCCGTTGTCGTACATCACTCCCAGATTATATCCGGCTTCGGGGATTCCCTGTTCTGCAGCAAGGGTGTACCATTTCACTGCAGCTTGATAATCCTGCGGAACTCCTGTTCCGTTGTAATACATTATTCCCAGATTATACCGGGCAATGGCGTTATAGGGGAATGCCATTTCCTGTTCGGCAGCAAGGGTGTACCACTTCACCGCAGCTTGATAATCCTGTGGAACTCCTGCTCCGTGGAAGTACATATTTCCCAGATTATACTGGTTCTCGGCGTTCCCCTGTTCTGCAGCAAGGGTGATCCACTCTGCCACATGCTGTAGAATACTGTATCCGTTGCGATACTTTTGTGCTTTGGCTTTCCCCTGTTCTGCAGCAAGGGTCCACCATTTCATCGCAACTTTATAATCCTGTGGAATTACTTCTCCGTTGTCGTACATCACTCCCAGATCATTCTGGGCATAGGCGAACCCCCGTTCGGCCGCAAGAAGGGTCCACCATTTCTCTGCAGCAAGGGTCCACCACTTCACCGCAGCGGCATAATCCTGTGGAACTCCTTGCCCCTTGGCGTACATCATTCCCAGATCATTTTGTGCTTTGGCTTTCCCCTGTTCTGTAGAAAGGGTCCACTTATTTTGTGCATATTCGTCTTCCTGTTCTGCAGCAAGGGTCCACTTATTTTGTGCATAGTAGTCTTCCTGTTCTGCAGCAAGGGTCCACCATTTCATCGCAACTTTATAATCCTGTGGAACTCCGTGTCCATTGTAGTACATATTTCCCAGCTCATACTGGGCATTGGCGAAACTCTCGGCCACAAGGGTCCACCACTTCTCCGCAGTAGCATAATTCTTTGGAACTCCTGTTCCCTTGTGGTACATATTTCCCAGCTCATACTGGGCTTCGGTGATCTCCTGTTCGGCAGCAAGGGTGTACCATTTCACTGCAGCTTGATAATCCTGCGGAACTCCTGTTCCGTTGAAGTACATCTTTCCCAGATTATATTGGGCAAGGGCTATCTTCTGTTCGGCAGCAAGGGTCCACCATTTCACTGCAGCTTGATAATCCTGCGGAACTCCTGTTCCGTTGAAGTACATTACTCCCAGATAATACCGGGCATAGTCGTCTTCCTGTTCGGCAGCAAGGGTCCACCACTTCGCCACAGCTTTATAATCCTGTGGAACTCCTTTTTCGTTGTAGTACATCCATCCCAGATGATACTGGGCCTCGGCGAACCCCTGTTCTGCAGCAAGGGTCCACCACATCACTGCTATTTTATAATGGTGTGGATTTCCTAGTTCGTAGTAGTACATTAATCCCAGATTAGACTGTGCCTCGGCATTACCTTGATGGGCGAGTAGAATTGTTTTTTTTTGTTTTTTTGTGAGATTATTCATCATCATCATCATCCTTTTTGTTGGCTACCAGCCATTTCAGATTAGACCAAGCCTCGGCTATCCCCTGTTTGGCAGCAAGGGTGTACCACTTCACCGCAGCTTTATAATCCTGTGGAACTCCAAGTCCTTTGCGATACATCACTCCCAGATTAGACTGGGCCTTGGCGATCCCCTGTTCGGCCGCAAGGGTCCACCACTTCGCCGCAGCTTTATAATCCTGTGGAACACCTTGTCCGTTGTAGTACATCCATCCCAGATTATACCGGGCGTCGGCGAACCCCTGTTTGGCAGCAAGGGTCCACCACTTCACCGCAGCTTTATAATCCTGTGGAACTCCTTGTCCCTTGTCGTACATCATTCCCAGATTATACCGGGCAATGGCGTCTCCCTGTTCGGCCGCAAGGGTGTACCACTTCACCGCAGCTTTATAATCCTGTGGAACTCCATGTCCGTTGTCGTACATCACTGCCAGATTAAACTGGGCGTCGGCGAACCCCTGTTTGGCAGCAAGGGTCCACCACTTCGCCGCAGCTTTATAATCCTGTGGAACTCCATGTCCGTTGCGATACATCAATCCCAGATTATACTGGGCAATGGCGTCCCCCTGCTCGGCGAGCAGAATTGTTTCTTTTTGTTTTTGCGTGATATTACACATCATCTACCTTTTTTTGGTCAGCAGCCATTTCAGATCAGACCACACCTCGGCGAACGCCTGTTTGACAGCAAGGGTGAACCACTTTATCGCAGCTTTATAATCCTGTGGAACACCTTGTCCTTTGCGATACATCACTCCCAGATTAAAACAGGCATCGAGGTCCCCCTGTTCGGCAGCAAGGGTCAACCACTTCAACGCAGCTTTATAATCCTGCGGAACTCCCCATCCGTTGCGATACATCCGACCCAGATTAGACTGTGCTTTGGCGCTCCCCTGTTCGGCAGCAAGGGTCAACCACTTTGCCGTAGCTTTATAATCCTGTGGAACACCTCGTCCGTAGTAGTACATCTCTCCCAGATTAAAACAGGCCTCAACGTCCCCCTGTTCGGCGAGCAGAATTGTTTGTTTTTGTTTTTGCGTGGGATTACTCATCATCATCATCATACTTTCTGTTGGCTACCAGCCATTCCAGACTCGACTGTGGCATGGCATTCCTCTGTTCGTCAGCAAGGGTCCACCACTTCGCCGCAGCTTTATAATCCTGTGGAACACCTTGTCCCTTGTAGTACATCAATCCCAGATTATATTGTGCATCGGCGATCCCCTGTTCGGCAGCAAGGGTCCACCACTTCGCCGCAGCTTTATAATCCAGTGGAACACCTTGTCCCTTGTAGTACATCAATCCCAGATTATACTGGGCCTTGGCGTTCCCCTGTTCGGCAGCAAGGGTCCACCACTTCATCGCAGCTTTATAATCCTGTGGAAATCCCAGTCCGTTGGCGTACATCAATCCCAGATTAGACTGGGCCTTGGCGATCCCCTGTTCGGCAGCAAGGGTCAACCACTTCGCCGCAGCTTTATAATCCTGTGGAACTCCTTGTCCGTTGCGATACATATTTCCCAGATTAAACCGGGCCTTGGCGTCTCCCTGTTCGGCCGCAAGGGTGTACCACTTCATCGCAGCTTTATAATCCTGTGGAACACCGTGTCCCTTGTAGTACATCACTCCCAGATTATTCCGGGCATCGGCGTCCCCCTGTTTGGCAGCAAGGGTGTACCACTTCATCGCAGCTTTATAATCCTGTGGAACTCCGTATCCGTTGGCGTACATAAATCCCAGATTATATCGGGCGTCGGCGTTCCCCTGTTCGGCAGCAAGGGTCCACCACTTCATCGCAGCTTTATAATCCTGTGGAACTCTGTATCCGTTGGCGTACATCAATCCCAGATTATATCGGGCGGCGGCGATCCCCTGTTCGGCGAGCCGAATTGTTTCTTTTTGTGTTTTTGTGGGATTACTCATCATTCTCCTCCCAATTTTTGTTGGCTGCCATCCATTTTAGATTATACATGGCATCAGCATTCCCCTGTTCGGCAGCAAGGGTGGTCCACTTCACCGCAGCTTTATAATCCTGGGGAACACCGTGTCCCTTGTAATACATCTTTCCCAGATTATATTGGGCAAGGGCTATCTTCTGTTCGGCTGCAAGGGTGGTCCACTTCACCGCAGCTTTATAATCCTGTGGAACTCCTTGTCCGTTGGCGTACATGACTCCCAGATTAGACTGGGCCTCGGCGATTCCCTGTTTGGCAGCAAGGGTGTACCACTTCACCGCAGCTTTATAATCCTGTGGAACACCTTGTCCGTTTTTGTACATCACTCCCAGATTATTTTGGGCCTCGACGATCCCCTGTTTGGCAGCAAGGGTGTACCACTTCGCCGCAGCTTTATAATCCTGTGGAACTCCCAGTCCGTTGGCGTACATCACTCCCAGATTAAACCGTGCCTCAGCGAACCCCTGCTCGGCGAGCCGAATTGTTTGTTTTTGTGTTTGCGTGATATTACTCATCATCTACCTTTTTTTGGTCAGCAGCCATTTCAGATCAGACCACACCTCGGCGAACGCCTGTTTGGCAGAAAGGACCCACCACTTCATCGCAGCTTTATAATCCTGTGGAACACCTTGCCCCTTGGCGTACATCACTCCCAGATTAAACCGGGCATCGACGTCCCCCTGTTTGGCAGCAAGGGTGTACCACTTCGCCGCAGCTTTATAATCCTGTGGAACTCCAAGTCCGTAGTAGTACATCGATCCCAGATTATACCCGGCATTGGCGATCCCCTGTTTGGCAGCAAGGCCCCACCACTTTATCGCAGCTTTATAATCCTGTGGAACTCCTTGTCCGTTGGCGTACATCAATCCCAGATTATATCGGGCGTCGGCGATCCCCTGTTTGGCAGCAAGGGTGTACCACTTCACCGCAGCTTTATAATGCTGTGGAACTCCTTGTCCCTTGTAGTACATCAATCCCAGATTATACCGGGCCTTGGCGTTCCCCTGTTCGGCAGCAAGGGTGGTCCACTTCACCGCAGCTTTATAATCCTGTGGAACTCTTTGCCCCTTGGCGTACATCACTCCCAGATTAAAACAGGCCTCAGCGTCCCCCTGAATTGTTTCTTTTTGTTTTTGCGTGGGATTACTCATCATTATTATGTTCATTCATCTACTCCGGAAAAATTTGCTTTGCTTCATCAATTTAGGGCGGGGTCATAATCCAGTGGAACACAGTATCCGTTCCTGTACATCAATTTCAGATTGTATTGTGCTTTGGCGTATCCCTGTTCGGCCGCAAGGGTGTACCACTTCACCGCAGCGGTAATATCCAGTGGAACACCGTGTCCGTTTTTGTACATCAATCCCAGATTGTATTGTGCTTTGGCGTATCCCTGTTCGGCCGCAAGGGTCCACCACTTCAACGCAGCGGTAATATCCAGTGGAACACCGTGTCCGTTGTAGTACATCACTCCCAGATTAAAACAGGCCTCAGCATTCCCCTGCTCGGCCGCAAGGGTCCACCACTTCAACGCAGCGGCATAATCCTGTGTAACACCGCGTCCGGTTTTGTACATCACTCCCAGATTAAACCGGGACTTGGCGTCCCCCTGTTCGGCCGCAAGGGTGTACCACTTCACCGCAGCTTTATTATCCTGTGGAACTCCTTGTCCGTTTTCGTACATCCATCCCAGATTACACTGGGCATAGGCGTTTCCCTGATCTGCCGCAAGGGTGGTCCACTTCACCGCAGCGGCATAATCCTGCGGAATACCGTGTCCGTTGCGATACATCAATCCCAGATTAAACCGGGCCTTGGCGCTCCCCTGTTCGGCAGCAAGGGTCCACCACTTCAACGCAGCCGCATAATCCTGTGAAACACCGTCTCCATCCAAGTACATCCATCCCAGATTACACTGGGCCTCGATGTCTCCCTGTTCGGCGAGCAGAATTATTTCTTTTTGTTTTTGAGTGGGATTACACATAATTACACATCCACATTTTTCTGGGCTACTAGCCATCCCAGATTATTCCAGGGATTGAATAATAATACCAAGCAAAATATAATTGACCCTGTCGAAATTATAAAACTGGACAACCGATCTGGCATCATACATAGTCCGGCATTTATAATATTGTTTATTTTCCTAAGCATCCTGCAAAACTCCTGACTATTTATTATATAAAATATTTGATATGTCAATAATTTTTATATATAAAAATTTGTACGGAAAAATAAATATCAGGATAAATAGTAATGAATGATAATGTTGACATCAGAACAGTACCACATAATATTGAGGTGGAACAAGCTTTACTCGGAGCAATATTGATCAACAATGACGCATTCTGGAGCGTCTCGGAGTTTTTGAAGCCCGAGCATTTTTATGAAAATATTCACAGCAGAATATATTCTGTGGCTGCAGATATGATACGGATATCCAAACACGCCAGCCCGATTACCTTGAAAACTTTTTTACCGGCAGATGATAAAATTACTAATGATATTACCGTGGAGCAATATCTTGCCAGGCTTGTTGCATCGGCAGCAGTCGTTATCAACGCACCCGATTTTGGCAAGGTCATTTACGACCTTGCCACCCGGCGAGCACTGATTGAGGTCGGCAGCGAGATGGTTAATATTGCTTACGATTGTTCGTTTGGTTTATCGCCTGGTGATCAGATTGACAATGTGGAACGTCAGCTTTTCAAACTGGCGGAAACCGGAAGCAGTATCGGAGGATTTCATGATTTCAGCACGGCAGTCAATCGGACTATCGAGCTGGCCAGTACCGCCTTTCAGCATGACAGGGGGCTTTCCGGCATGGCCACCGGATTCAGGGAAATTGACTCAATTACCGGCGGACTGCAAAAATCGGATTTGATTATTATTGCCGGGCGACCGGCAATGGGTAAAACCGCCTTTGCCACAAACATTGCCACAAATATTGCCATGAAATATAACCAGAAAATATCCTCTGGCACAGGTGGCAAGGTTGGTTTCTTTTCACTGGAGATGTCAGCAGAGCAGTTGGCTACGCGGATTATTTCCGAACAGACCGAAGTTTCATCAAGCAGGATTCGGCGTGGGGATATTACCGAATCTGAGTTTGAAAAACTGTCCTTTTGTGTCCAGGAAATACAGAAAATACCGTTGTTTATTGATGAGACAGGCGGAATTTCCATTGCCAAAATGTGTACCAAGGCCCGCCGTCTCAAGCGGAAATCCGACATTGATATTATTATTGTTGACTATATTCAACTCATGCACGGGGACGCAGGTGGAGGTAACAGGGTTCAGGAAATGACAGAAATCACCACCGGACTGAAAGCCCTGGCAAAGGAGCTGGACATTCCGATTATTGCCTTGTCCCAGCTCTCGCGGCAGGTGGAAAATCGGGAAAACAAGCATCCGCAACTGTCTGACTTGCGGGAGTCCGGTTCCATCGAGCAAGACGCAGATGTGGTGCTGTTTGTCTATCGTGAGGAATATTATATGGAAATGGTACAACCCAAGCATGACAACGAGAAATGGGCCGAATGGAATGATAAAATGGACAATGTAAGGGGCATGGCAGAAATCATTGTTGCCAAACACCGCCACGGACCAACGGGAATAGCCAAACTTGGATTTCAGGGGGAATATACCAGATTTTCTGACCTGGTTGATGAAAGTAATTTACCGGAAATACTGTACTCATAGAGGCACTTTTATTCGGAACGGGTTTGAAATATTTTTTGCTTTTCGATACCATGTTTCAGCCTCGCCAAGGTCCAATATTACGCCGTTGCCATGCTCATACATCATTCCAATTTTAATTAAAGCCAACGAATTTCCCCGCCTGGAAGCCTTCATATACCACATTCTTGCGTTGCTGTAGCTGACCGGAACTTCCATACCATAGTAATACATATCGCCCAGCTCAATTTGTGCATAAATGTCTCCGGCAAAGGCCTCCGCCCGGACTTCTTGAATAATCATTTTGCATACCTTATACACATATCCATCGATTAATGTTATATCATAACATCTTACAGTGTATGAAAAGGAAAATGCAGAATGACATGGTTTGTTCCGTTCGTGATAGCTATTGCGGTTTCAGTCGTCGCCTATCTTTTGATTCCAAAGCCAAAATTGCCAAAACCACCGGCAGTAAGAGACCTTGAAAATCCGGTGGCTGAAGCCGGCAAACCGATTCCTGTGGTTTTCGGATCAATGAGGGTAAAAGGCTTGAATATACTCTGGTTTGGTAACAAACATTACATCGAGCGGGAGATTGATGCTGATTGAGGTATCAAAAAAATAATGATGATTTTTGTCCACGATATTCGACAGCTGGGCATGTGCATTTCTGGAATCAAGGAAATGGCAAGGATACATAATCTTGATTTTTACAGATTCATGAAAGAGGGAATTGATATCGAACAAATAAAACATATTGATGATAGCAATTTCCGCACCATAATTGCCCATGTAATGAAAAAACAAAAGGAAAATCCAGATGGGTAGCGAACCCCCTAAAATGAGGGTGGTGGATTATTTTATAGACCTTCATTTTGGTATTTGTCATGGTCCGATCGATGCGATCAATGAGATTTACATCAAGGAAAAACGTCTGCGGAGCTTCAAGGGGCCTTATACGGCCCGAGCGAATATCAATATATATGAACCCAGATTATTTGGTGGAGACAAAAAGGACGGTGGTGTCGCCGGAACAATTGAATATTACGAGGGAAATCTTACCCAGACCATGTCTTATGATATTTCCTCACGAGTCGGACGGGACAGCACTACAATGCCAGGCTATAGAGGAATCGCCAATATATTCTGTGGCGGAGGGGGCTACGTCCAACAAAGTTTGGGGATTCCTATTCTGCTTGAGAGTCCTGCTCTGTCGCGAGCATATCTGACGGGATTTCAGTGGTCAAGCAATAATCCATATCTGCCATCAATAGCAGTAGATGTAACCCGATCACCAAAGGGACTCTCTCCCGAGCTGGCAAAAATCCCTAACCCGCCGTTTCCGGATGATGCCAATCCCGCCATCATAATATACGAATGTCTGACAAATGCCGAGTGGGGAATGGGTGGGCAATCCCTGATTATAGATATACCATCATTCGAACTTGCCGCACAGATTCTTTACGATGAAAATTTTGGCCTGTCCCTGATGTGGGTCAGACCCACCACCATTGAAAAATTCATTGAGGAAATACTGGATCATATACAGGCAACGTTGTTTCAGGATACCGCCACCGGAAAACTGACGATTGTAATGTACAGGGATGATTACAACGATAATATTGATGATCTGCCGGTGCTGGACAAAACAAATGCCGTAATCAATGATTTTTCAAGAAAATCATGGGGCGAAACCGTCAATGAAATTGTAGTGACCTGGACCAATCCGAAAAACGAACAGGAAGAAACGGTAACCTATCAGGATTTGTCCAACATAGCCATTCAGAATGCAGTAATTTCGGATTCAAGGAATTACTACGGAGTGAGAAATTCCGAACTTGCATTGCGGCTGGCCGTACGCGATGTCCGCTCTGCCAGCTATCCCCTTGCCATTGCAAATGTTACTGTTGACAGACGCTCATTTGACTTTTTTCCAGGGCAGGTAGTGAAACTGGTGTCTGAAATCGATGGTGTCAAACAGATTATAATGCGTATCAATAACATCGATTACGGCACGGCCAATGATGCCAAAATAACCATGGTGATGACCGAGGATATCTTCTCCCTGGAAGTTGCAGAGTTTGAAAAACCACCGGAATCCCAATGGGAGAGCGGCGAGACAATGGCCGCACCTCTCGACTATATCCATATCCAGACCTTGCCCAGGGGCATATTGGCCCTGATGGGAATTGCTCCCGACATCAGCAGGGAAATGGAACAATATCCGCGAGTAGTCAGCCTGATTTTGGGTCAGACAGATAAACCTGATACCCGATCATTTACTGTGTTTGCACCTGCCACATTGCCGAATGGCGATACTACAATCGCATCCCGTGGGGATTTTCCGCTATTATCAAGAGCAGTCATCAACACCATATTGCCAAAGGCAGCAATATCGAGCTTGCCCAATACAATTTTTGAGGCATTCAAGGGTAATTATGCCGTGGGAATCGGATCATTCGGCATTATAGGAACTTCGGAAAAAAACCACGAATTTATTCTGTTTTCAGAACTGGACCGCGATACTGCCGTCTGGACGGTCTATCGGGGAGTACTGGACACCATTCCGCGTGAATGGCCGGCCGATACACCTATATGGTTTCCCTCCCTCAACAGGTTTTCATGCGACACTTCAGAAATAATGGCCGGAGAGACAATTCCCTATCAGCTCTCCCCTGAAACCTCCCTCAACCTGCTTCCCCTCGATGATACTCCGATAACATCATATACTGCCACGGAACGGCCCTATTTACCAACAAGACCCGCAAACGTAAAAATCAATAATGTATCGTTTGAAGATGTCACCCAATCAACCTCTGAAGATACCATCGTCACATGGTCCAACAGAAACAGACTGACCGAAGACCTCATTATCAAAAAATGGACTGACGGCAATGTAACTCCTGAAGAGGGCCAGACAACCATTATTCGGATTCGGAGAGCCAGTGACAATGATCTGATTACGGAATACAGGGAACTGACCGGCATTTCCTTGAACATTCCATATTCTGCATGGGAAAATGAGAATGAATTCTTTGTTGAGGTACTCGCTCACCGGCAAATTGAAGGTCAGAATATGGAATCGATACAGTTTGTCCGGCAGAAAATTATTGTTCCTGATATTAATTTGCCGGGTATTCCTGTTCCTGTTATCAATGGTGGCTTTGAAACCGGAGATCTGACCGGCTGGGAAACCGTCACCGGATTTCCCCAAGTCGTCGAAAGGGATTCCTCCCTGAACGCCCAGGAAGGCAGTTATTTTTTCCGGGCCACCGGAGGAGTGGATTGCGAAATCAGGCAGGATGTGGATATCAGTAATTTGGTATCAGCCGAAGACATCAGCAACAAAAAAGTAACCCTTTCAACCTTTATCTGGCAAACCGATAAAGAATCGTATGACGCTGATCAGGGCAGATTTGTGGTTGAGGCACTGAATAATCAGGGGACAATAATATCAACCCTTTACGACAGCGGATTCGGGCAACATGGTAATGCCGGTATATGGAACGAGCTGGGCACTCCCGGAGTCGAGATGCCGGCCGGATGCACACAAATACGTTATCGGGTTTTGGGTAAAATTGTGCGGGGTACCCAAATCAATGCCCCCTTCGATTCCCTTGTCAGCACCCTGGCAAAAAATACGGTCGTCGTTCCCATCAGAAATGCCGGATTTGAAAAAGGCTATCTACAGGACTGGCATATAGTCAATTACGAAGACGGAGAGCGTTATCCTCTTGAGGTTAGCAAAAGCAATGGACTTCATTCACAGCAAGGGGATCAGGGTTACTACATCCATGGCAATACATCTGTTCGGTTTGAAATCAGGCAGGATGTGGATATAACCCATACAGTATTGGAAGCTGATATTGATGATGGACACATCGGACTGTTTGCTTTTGCATGGCAATGCTCAACTCATTCAAATGGTGATCCTGGTGCGTTTATTGTTGAATCCCTGAATTCTGAAAATGAAGTCGTGGAAACACTCTTTGACAGTGGCATTGCTATTCGCGGAACTGGCTCTGGCAGCAATTATAAAGGCGTATGGCAAAAAATAATAGCAGTCAGAGACGTCTTGCCCGCCTTTACCAGGAAAATAAGATATCGTCTTGTTGGAGAGCTTGCTGCCGGCTCCATTAACAACACTGCTTTTGATAGTGTTTCATCGCTTTTGACCTATAAAGGACCGGATTTTCAGTTACCTGATCCAGCTCCTCCAAAACCTCTGCCACAACCGGCACGTTACTGGCGAATTCTGTTTAACAACACTTTTGGTCATGCCAGATGGGTGACGGTTTCGGAGGTATTTTTTCTTGATGCAGCCAATACGGATACGACAACAATTGTTGGTGGTATACCTTCTGCCAGTTCTTTTTACGACGACAGGGTGACATCAAGAGCTTTTGACAGGGATGCAAATACTAAATGGACTACCGCCACCGATGATGTTTTTGAATCATGGATACAATGGGATTATGGGGACACCAATGACCAGGTCATTACATCGTTTGCAATTACCTCCAATGCCGATCTCGGCGAGAATCCAACTGGATTCATTCTGCAATCTTCTATCGATGGAATCACCTGGAATGATATTCACAAGGTTACGGCATTAACTCCATGGTCCTCCCGTGAAAAAAGGACATTCAACATTTACGAATAATGCTTTTTTCAGCATTTTCAGGCACCGGCAAATCAATCGTTTTGCTTTCCTCCATTCTGATTACATAAGCGGTAATGTATTCGTCATCCGGTGGGTCGGTGCGGTCGATTTGATATGCCTCTCCCGGCTCAACAGAAACAATTGCCGTCCGGTCAGGGGTAACCTCATCCTTTTTGAAAATTATCTTTGGAATGGATGCCTCTACCGTGGCAGTATACGCTGTACCACCATTCAATTCCCCGATAGCATCAAATCGGGTATGAATACGAACATTACAGGCAATCGGAGTGTCTCCAACATTTTCAATATACAGTGCCGGGATTTTCATGGCACAGTGCAGTGTGTGCCGGGCTTTTCTCTTTATGTATCGCAGGGACATGATTACGACATGTCTTTACCAACCACCGCACCATTTTCCGATGGAGTATCTTTATTTTTATTTTTATTCGGAGTATTCGGGGGTCTTCCAGGACCACGGCCGGAGTTCTTTGGCTCTTCCTGAGGTGCGGTAATCATGATCGGTTCGACCTGTTCACTCAATATGTCAGGTACGGCTGATCCCTCATTGATCAAATCATCATATTCTTTTTTTGTATTAACTATAAATTTTGTTCCGGCCAAAATCTTCCTGAGTTTCGGAGGAGTGCCGAGATCACCTGGATACGTACCCGCAACGCCGGGTTTGCTGCAAAAAACAATTTGATTGACCGCAACAAGTTGAAAGCCTTTAACGGAATTGTTCATAAAAATTATTCCTTTTATTCTAATCTACAACTGTCGCCTTGAGTGTACAGTTTGGTTTGACCGGAACCATCAGTGGCGAGGACTGAGACATGATAAAACTTGCTGATGGGTCATCATTTTTCCACATGCGAGAGAATATGCTCATGGCCTGCAATTGTGCATCAATGTCCTGGATTGCCCCGAAACATCGAATGCCATCAACGCCGGGAGATGTTAATACCGCATCCTTTGGTGACATGAAGGGTACAACGGTATCATCGCTATTTTGATAATAATCGGAATATACATAGACATCAATTGAACTGGATATTTTTCCCACATGCTCAAACTCTATACTTCTGGGCATTCCATTCCGAAGACCCAAATCAAGACTGGCATTTGCATTCAGTCGGTAAGTATTATTGACCAACTCCTTTATTTCGCTATCCCTGCGCATTACATCCCACACATCGGCACCAACGGTTATGCGATTTGGCACACCGCCGAACTCTGCATTGCGCATGGTTTTTGCAAAGCTCTCGATACCTTCTATAATTGATACTCCCGCATCGCCCCATTTGGCACCGGTTTGCAGAGAAATGGTGTGGTTGGAATTCCGTTCAAAATCCACGATGGTGCGGGGATATCTTTCCCCCTCAAGAGTAACCTTGCCATTAATTGCCGCCTCTGCCGCCATCCATTCCCACCGCCGCTGAATGGCATGTCGGTGTGTCTTCATAATATCGATAACGGTAAAGCCATAACGCTGATCGGGGGTTAGGGCAGGCATTGTTGGCCCTATTTCTCCGAAACCGGCCTGCCGCCGTATTAACCGGGTTGCTGTGATAGCGTCTCGCGGCTTTACGTAAGCGGGCTTGATGTATTTCACTCTCTCCACCTTGGCATATATCGGTATTCCCTCGGCAGTTGGCACAACCAGAGGAGCAAGCTGCCGTGATCCTTTTATCATACCGAAATCAATGTATTCGCTGGTGAAATTGATACTTTGTGGAAAGACAAGGTCCAGCCAGTAACTGGCCGGTGGCATCATGCTCCTTTCATCTGTCAAAATCTTGGCGAGGTCATGACTTTCATATATTTCAAAGGCCATTGATAATAACTTTCTTCGGTTTATCTAGATGTTAATTGCATCAGCGTTAACATCTTTTTTGCTCACGAACATGGTCGGGGATTTTCCGTCCTCAAATGCTGTCTGTTTTTGCAAATCTGTAGTAAATGATGTGTGCCAATTCAACGCATCCATACTCCAATGTCCGGTACGATATACGGGCATTGTAGTTTTTTGGCCGCTAGCCAAAGACAGGGGGGCGGCGGTAATGCCGTATGCCGGGGTGCCATTTTCCGCCAGGGTACAGTCTTTATTGACCACTGAATAAATAGGAATATCCACATCACCAGTTGCCACTGCTGTGGTTACAGAGGTGGTTGTTACTTCACCGTCACCGAAGCGTGGTTCCATTGGCCCGGAAAATGACTCGGTCCTGACTTCTGCAATTCCTGGGTTGATTTGGGGTATTTTTGTATCAGCCATAAGAAATTACCTTTTAGATTCCAGAGGAGGATTATTACAGATTGCGTTGTATGAATTCAGCAGGGCGTTGATATCGCGTTTCCCTGTCGATTCATCAGATTTTGATTCAGCCGCACCGACATCCGGATTATCACTGGAATTCATAGCCTCGGCAAAATGATTTCTGCCGGGATCGCAATCTTGTTTCCATGAAGCCTCCGTTGTTTTCACTTCACTGGCCATTTCCTGCATGAACCTGATAGCTTCATCGGCATTCATTGAGGTTTTCAGTATCTTTATTGCCATGGCAGGATTGTTTTTTGCTTCAACAGAATCCAGAATGGCGTTCTGCCGCTCCGTGGCAGCTGCCTGACCCTGATGATAAAATGCCTGCTCGTTGTCAGCAACTACCTGCTCCTGAGATGCCTGCCTGTCTGCAGCAACTATCTGCTCCTGAGATGCCTGCCTGTCTGCAGCAACTACCTGCTCCTGATCCGAATTGCCTTCTGGGATTTTAGGGCTTTTTACATCACTATTTTTTTTCATTGATTGATTTCCTGTCATAGCCTCGGCAAACATGGCCACCTCATCACTCACTACGCCTTCCTTGTCCAGCAGGCCAAGTTTTATTGACCTCTGGTTAGAATATATCATCGCCTCGGTATTCGCAACATCTTTTTGATCAATATTCAGGTTTCTGGCTACAATGCCCGTAAACTCCTCATAAATATCGTCAATTTGCTGCTGATATCGTTCTTTGACGGCATCTGGGAGACGGTTGTAGGGATTGCCGTCAATTTTGTGTTTTCCCTTGAAAATTGATGTAAATTCAATACCCTCCGTCCGCAGGGCTTCTGCCAGGGAAACGTGTGTCATGACCACCCCAATAGATCCCACTTGCGCTGATTTTTCTCCTGTAATTGACAGTGCCGCAGAGGCAATGGAATATGCTGCGGAAAGAGCGTTGTATTTTACGTATGCCCTGATCGGCTTCCGGTCTCGTAAATTATAAATTTTGTTGGAAAGTTCAAAATTCCCGAACACATGGCCACCCGGAGAATTTATAATCAATGCGATGCCATTCACCTCAGCATCATCAATACCACGATCAATTGCCTTGTCTATGTAGGTGTATCCAGTCGCAAAACCGGCAATCGCATATCCCATATTGGCCAACAAAATGCCATCCACCGGAATGGACAAAATACCGTTTTTTACCTTGTACGGTCGATAATCTCTCTTCAAAAAATCAGACTGTTCCGACTCCGACTCCGACCAGAAATCATCATCGATAATCAATCCGGGACTGTCAATGGTCAGATTCTGAAAATTGGGATTGGTTTTCAAACGTTGCATTGTCCGTAAAAAAACCGGTATCGAGTTTTCTTCCAGTAACAGGGGAAATGCGTTGAAACTTTCCGTCACTGCTCCATTATCCATTTTATTTTCCATTTCCATTTTTCTCATCAACCCACAATTCATTTTGTTCAAGTATCTTCCGTTCCCGACCAAGCTGAGCAAAGACTTTCCGCCAATCCTTGCCGCCCTGCCTTGCTATCTCTTCCTCACGGGTCGAAAGGTTGTTTTTAATACGCAAAACAGCCGCCTGTGTTTCTTTCAATTCATCAACCTGACCGCGAGAGGCTCCGATCCAGGTTCCATTTGTCAATGCGTCAAAATTTTGGCCCTCATACATATTCGGTATGGCCCGATATTGCATTGTATACAGGCTATTTGATGCTACTGCCTCCTCGAACCACAGTCTCAATATATGAAAGGCCAATTTATCCGCCACAATCCGCTTGCGGGACATCATGAATTTCAATGTTTCATTGGTGGCGGCACGATTCCCGGCATAATTGATCTGGCTGTAATCCTTGGTTAATTGCTCATAACTCACACCCAGAATGGCGGCGATGTATCTTAATAATGATCTTTCAAAATCCTGGCCAACACCACCGATTTTTCCGGCAGGCATCATATTCAGTTTTGTTCCCGGAAATAAATGCGGTAATTTGATGCCGTCAATGTGCATTTGTGATGTCTGTTTTGTGTAAGCGGCAGTTGCATTCAGAAAACCTTGACCATATTTCTGAAAGCTGTCTGACGGATCGTTACCGCCCGCTCCCATGGCCGCAAATACTGCTTCTGTTGGCATTTCTGATTCAATTGCTGCCGCATATTGGGCATTGACCACCGCATTTTGCAGTGTGATGTCCCGAAATTTTCTGGTAATATTCAGTTCTTTGAGCCCGGCAACAATTTCAGAAACGCCACGGGTTTGATGAGGACGCATCTGTTCCCGAATGTAAATGAGTTGCTGCCGTCCCCATTTTTTTTTGAGCTTGACATATTTCCAGGAATCAATATTATCACCCTTGTAAAGAGAATTGTCACCCGGATGATGATTGAGAATATATGCTCCTTTGATCATTCCTGATTTGTTCAGACGAAATCCGGAACGAACATTTTTATCATTCATATATTTCCACGGCGTTTTCACCCTGCCCGTATCGACGGCCTGAATTGCAGTCTGAAATGGCCTCATCTGATTTTTTGGCATCCATTCAGCCGTTGCCAAAAATTCACCGCATCCGGAATAAACTCCAATGGCCAGCCGAACCATTTCGGTCAGGGTATTGTTTCCTGAGACATCCAAATAATTATTTACACTCTCTGCGGCGATAGTGAATTTGGATTCAATTTCTTCCTGAAATTCCTTTTGCCAGACCTCATCATTCATTCCCAAAACCTGCATCGCCGGCTTTGAGTTGAACAGAAACATATGACCGACAATATTATCTTTGTGTAATGCACTGCCACTCTGTATATAGCCGTCATTTCTCTGCAAATCCTGGGTACGTGAATCAACAATATTCTTCTGCCCGAGCATTGAGGAATCGGCACTTGTCATTGGCGGATTCCAGGTTTGCATCGTCCTGTCTATAGTGCTGCCCCCCTCAATAGGTCCGGAGGCCTTCATATCTCTGCCTAACAATCTGGCTATTCCGGCAAATAATTGGGAAACAACAGACTTTTTCATCACATCACATCCAAAATTGCAGGGGGCCGTCAGGCCGACCTGTGTTATTTTCATCCATCTGTTTTTTAAGTTGGTTGATGTATATTGCAAGACGCCATGCGCTGATATTATTATATTCAATCCGCTCGCCATTCTGGTCAACAAATACTCTGGCCGCCTGCCCGGTAAGCAACAGATGCTGTTGCCGAATGGCATCTGCGAGTTTTTCCGGTAATGTATCGATCATTCTATTCTCCAAATTTCCACGATCCTGTTCATGCCAGAAATTCTCCCAGGGTGGTCAGGTCCATATTCTCATTGATCCTGGGCTGTAATGGACTATCGGATTTTTCCGGATTAAAAACAAGATCATTCTCATGCCACGGCTTTGCCCACCCCGGCGGCTCCTGCCAATTGATGTTTTCCAGATTGATTTGTGGCATCAGGCAGGCAGCCATGGCATAAACAAGCAAATCCCAACTTTCATTTCTGTAGCCTTTCGGATTTTGCCAGCCCTTTTTAACATCCTTTACCTCCACTGTCAGTTCCTTATAGAAGTTAATTTCCAGCCATTCGGGAAAATTTATTCTGCCGCCCGGTTCGGTCCTGTCCAGCATTTTGTCAATGCTATCCTTAATACTGTTGGTATTGATTTCAACTACCGGTATTTCTCCACGCGCATCAGCCCATCTGTCCTTTCGACCCGAATCGGGAAAGGTAAGTTGTACTCTTGGCGGATTTTTGCGGGACGAACCGCGAAGCAGCTGAAACCGACTGGCCAGCCCCGGTTTCCAGACATAATTTTTATCCGGTGAAGCTTCAGCCTGTCTTAACCAACGGACAAAATGGTATGCGTTTGCAGTGAACCCCTGCAGTCCTGCTGAATCAGATACGGTAAGTTTGATGGACATATGACGACCGGAACCATCAAGAAGCTCATAGGTTTTGAGGATTACCTCATCGGTCAATTGTCTCCAGTCTTCCACGTACGCACCGGGATTAACCCAAAACCTTTCGCCGTCTTCATCCAGCCGTCTTGATTTTCGGATATTAAAACGATCCACTATCCAAAAATCAGGCTTTCCGTGTTTGTCCGTGCCGATACCATGCACCTGCACCACAAAGCGATTTTTCTGCAAATCGATGGAAGCAACCAAAAACCGCACTCCATGAGGCACCATTCTTATACCATAATCACGGGCCGTGGATTTAATATTTTCCGGGGAGCGGACATTGATATTACCTATCGGAATATAGGCCTCGGCCTGATCCACATTCACCGTCGTTTTTATTGATTCCTCACAACCGGTCAATTCATATTCCCGCAGGGCATAAAGATAATTGGCCACAATCGTTTTGAATGGCATGAAGGCGGATGCCGGTCCCTTCAACCAGAATGAAGCAATATCCGATTTGAACGGCTTTCCTTCGATTTTTCCATCCTTGCTCATAAACATTCCGTCCTTGATCCAGCAGGCGTGTTCACGGTTCATCATGGATTTTCCCGGTAGTTTGGTGTCATGGTCATAATATCGTGCCTGACAGCCCGGACAACAGATGTAGGATAATTCGGCAGCTTCATTAATGTCCACCAGATCCGGCCACTGCATGATTTTGAATGAGGGTTCAAAGGAAATTTTACATTTTACGCAAATCCAGTACCACCTCCGACGGTCACCCTTGTTGTACAGGGACAGTATTCCGGCAGAGGGCGGAGCTTCATGACGACTGGAAGGTATGTGATGTACGTTTTCCACCGGCCGGGAGGGAGAGCTTTCGGCCACCGTCATGCCATTATATCCAAAGGTTGTTGCCCGCTTGGCCGCAAGGTTATAGGCTGACCCTTCCCCGTCAACATCCAGTGGCATCCGGTCATAATCCGACAGCCACAATCTGGATATCGGCTTGCCGGAAAGTTTGTTTTTCGAGGGCCATCCCAGGGTCACCAACATACCGGAAAGATATTTTTTGTCATAGACATTATCGCCTTTTTTTTTGGGAGACAGGTATTTCTTCATCTTCTTCGAGTGGTCATGCAGGCGATCTATTCTTCTCTTGGAAAAATCCCTGGCCTCGGTATTGGACTTCTCGACAATCATCATGTCTGCCGGATCACAGGTTACCGTGTATAATAACCAGTTCACAAAACAATCGGTTTTGCCGGTTTGTGCTCCTGCCACAAATATTGCCCCTGTTTTTGACAAATCGGTAAGGACATCCATAAATTCAATCAGATAGGGCGTAATATCATTTTTCCATCTACCGACATATGATCCCGGATTATACAAATAACGATATTTTTCGGCAGCTTCGGAAACTGTCATTCTTCGTGGCGGTCGCAAACTTTCCGACACATCGGAAAAAATATCTTCCAGACTTTCATATTTTTTTTCCGGGTGATCGTTCACTTGACTTTTTTCCAGCTTGCTTTTTTATTTTTTTGGGTTTTTTATCGACCACTGTAGCATATTCATCAATTGATGATGCGGTATTTTTCATTGAGGCCATTTTCTGAATTTTGTCATAGATATTTTTTTGCAACCTGTCACAATAATCGATCAGCTCTTTTTTTTGATTATTATCAAGACCCACTCGCCGATCAATACCTATCACCCACATCTGGATTTCCGATTTGATTCCAATGGAAAATTCAGAAAACACATCAATCACCTTGTCAGTCTCCCACAATTTACCGGCTTTTTCCTCCCATTTTTGTCGCTTGATCATGGCAGACCAGTATTGGTCCTGGAGATGAATCGGCAATTCCGATGGTTTCATGCCCTTGATATATTCCTCAACATCAAATACAGGTTTAATCAGATATTGTGAGGCAACAGCTATATCATATAGATAACCGGCCTTCCTGGACCTGACCGGCGGACAATCCTTCAGCTTTTTCTTGACAGTTGAGGGGTCCATCCGAAAAATTTCTGCCAGCCAGGATACTGTAACGCCTCCCAGAACACGTCCGGTGTCGGCGTTTCCTCCGGATGTATATTTGCCGGTTTGTGTTATATTTTCCGATTTTGTCATTTAATATCATTATCATATAAATTAATTTGTATAAAACATTTTTTATTGTTGACAAAATCCCATTCAATATTTATTGATACTGGTCGTACTCGAAAACACAAGCAGGAAGAAAAATAATGTTTAAGCAGGTCATTCTACATATACTGCTGGTATTAACGATATCAACGGTAGCGGTAGTTTTAATGTTCGGTGCTTTTCATCTCGGCAAGTATCATGGCAAACCAAATAATCATGCCGAAACCCCAACATTTGAAACTTTCGTAAGTACATAATATTTCAAATCAGCAAAAAAAAAGGATAATAAAATGCTTAAAACAATATCAAAAACACTATTGGCTGTTGTAGCCATGTCAGCCTGGGTGAGTACCACTCCGGCCAATGCTATGGACTCCCCCCCATGTGCAAAACCAGGTACTACTGTTCATACAGGTAATGGAAGAACAAACAATTATTATTCTCGTCCCTGTATTGATAAACCACTGCCTGTACCTTTGCCAGTTACAGTTTCTGAGGTTGTAAAAAAAATTGAAACAACTCCGGTGGGTCATCCATATGGAGAAGATATTCTGGTATCAAATACCAAATCTGTGAATGATTATTCTTTTGATTTTCAAGGTAATGAAAATCTTCAGCCTGGAGTCATCACAAAATGGGATAATATACAATATCCACTTATTGACGGCAAGACAGAAGACCCCTATCAGGCCTTCCATGCCTTTGATGACAAGACCGCCAAATTTGTCAGATGGACAGGTTGTGATGAAACTTTTTTATTCCCCGATCTGGATCGGGAAACCTGTTTCATTCATTCAAATGATGATTCCAAATCCCGCCCTGTGGCAGTATATGAACCGATTGGTGAAAATACTCCGAATCTGGGAGCAACGTCCAAATCAGGTATACCAGCACTTAATCCTGTAAATTATGGTTTTGGCACAGGCATTGCTACAAAAGATACCTCAACTCCAACTGATCGGAATTCTGTATCTTCCTTACCCGAAAAACAGGTTGTAATCAATGGTTGTGGTACTACCGGCATAAAATTGGTGAATGGCAGTGAAACCTGTTATTATCCGATAGAGCCGGATGATGAAAGTGACTTTCCTGCTGTTGAAACCGTTGAAAATAAAGGGATATCCACTGAGGAAACTGCTCCGGCAATACCTCCAATTGTCCCCGTGACAGTTACTGTATCTGCAGAGGAATTCTATCATCCAAAACCAGTTGATGAAAATGACTTTACTGCTGCTGAAACCAAAGAAACAGCACAGGTAGTAAAACAGGTTGTAATCAATGGTTGTGGTACTACCGGCATAAAATTGGTGAAGGGCAGTGAAACCTGTTATTATCCGATAGAGCCGGATGATGATATTATGCAAAGTGATCAGCCAATTTCAAACGCTGTCAGCGAGAAAATATCAAATACTGATGACATTATGACACCAAAAATCAAAACTGTTCTTGATTGTAAAGGTCACGATCATTTCATTGGCGATACTACTCATGTACACTCTTGTTCTGACAGTTCCGTTTCATTCGGCAATTCGCAGAAAGAGCTGAATACTCTGCCTTCTTATGCGGCATTTCCAGCTCCACAAGCTCATGAATGTGGTAATCCCTGGAAACACGGCGATCAAAGTGTAATGACATGCACACGTGATGGCCAAGTGTTGAGGATTGTCAGACCTTCTCAGGAAACAGAAGAAATTCGGTTTACTTTTTCGAACTCCGTTGAAAGTAAGGATGTTGCTACCGAAGAAACCGCTAAGGATTCCCTGGATATAGGCATTCCTACTGTTGAAATCGTTGAAACTCCAAAGAAACCAATCGTTGAAACCGGAGAAACTGAATCTGAAGTAACTGAGATTGAGGTTTCTGAAGTACCTGAGAAGGATGTTTCTGAAGTACCTGAGAAGGATGTTTCTGAAGTACCTGAGATTGAGGAAACTGCTCCAGCAATACCTCCAATTGTTCCCCTGACGGTTACTATATCTGCAGAGGAATTCTATCATCCAAAACCAGTCGATGAAAGTGACTTTACTACTGTTGTAACTGATATTGAAGTTTCTGAAGTACCTGAGATTAAAGTGGTTACCAATGAAGTTGTTGTAACTGATATTGAAGTTTCTAAAGCACCTGAGATTGAAGTTAATACAGCTCAAGCTGAAGTACCTGAGATTGAAGTTAATACAGCTCAAGCTGAAGTACCTGAGATTGAAGTTAATACAGCTCAAGCTGTTGTAAATGAGATTGAAGTTTCTGAAGTAACTGAGATTGAAGTGGTTACCAATGAAGTTGATACAACTCAAGTTGTTGTAACTGATATTGAAGTTTCTGAAGTAACTGAGATTGAAGTTAATACAGCTCAAGCTGAAGTACCTGAGATTGAAGTTAATACAGCTCAAGCTGAAGTACCTGAGATTGAAGTTAATACAGCTCAAGCTGAAGTACCTGAGATTGAAGTTGATACAACTCAAGCTGAAGTACCTGAGATTGAAGTTGATACAACTCAAGCTGAAGTACCTGAGATTGAAGTTGATACAACTCAAGCTGAAGTACCTGAAAAGATATCACCACATAAACCACATTTGGAAAATCTGGCTTTTATCACATCACCAAGATTGTGGAAAAATCACTGGCAAACAGTTGATTGTTATAATGCCTCAAAAGAAGTCTCTGACAGTGATATTTGTCGAAAATCTTCATTCTGGACAAAAGGAGAAACAATCAAAAATTCTGATGGTTACTTTACTGTCTATTCCGGTGGTATCCACGCAACCTCCGATAAAGGTCTGATAGGTCTGATGTTTGAGGCGGGCAAAGGTTATGATGGTGAGACCATTATGGTTGGGCCATATTTTTCCATACCCCTAAAAAACTATTGGATGCTCCATGGTCAGGCACTTATTGGCCAGACAGAGGCAGCCGATACCAAATCAAGGATATGGGCGGCAGAAGCAGCCATAACCGGTTACCGGAAATTTAATGAAGGTCTATTGTTTGGGCCGCATATGGTAATCAAAACTATCAGAGCCAAAAATGTTGCTGTTAATTCTTTGATTACAGGATTCCGTGGACAAAAGGATAATGCCTATATCCAGGGAGATGCTATCTTCAATCTGAACGGTGGTGATCCCATGTACAAGTTTACTGCAGGTATTGCCTACCCAATCCATGACAGCTTTACTGTCAACGTATCGGGTATAGCAATGACCAATACCGGCAAACCTTCATACGGAGGCATGGTTGACCTGTCCTTGAATTTCTAGGACATAATGAATACCATTCTGGCACAGTACCGTCCGTGCCAGAATGGTCGCAGTGAGCCGTCTTGAAGCTGTACGGCTCACTGCACTTTAAGAATACCATTCTGACACAGATTTTCACCGGTGCCAGAATGGTCGCAGTGAGCTACTTTCCCCCTGCTATAAGCGTTCAGTAGCTCACTGCACTTTAAGAATACCATTCTGACACAAATTTCCGCCCGTGCCAGAATGGTCGCAGTGAGCCGTTCCCCTCAACCCAGTTGCAGACGGCTCACTGCACTTTAAGAATACCATTCTGACACAAGATTTCAGCCCGTGCCAGAATGGTCGCAGTGAGCCGTCCCCCTTAAACGGCTCACTGCACTTTAAGAATACCATTCTGGTACGAATGGACGTGCCAGAATGGTCGCAGTGAGCCGTCCCACTTAAACGGCTCACTGCACTTTAAGAATATCGGAAAAAAGGCTGTTTGCTACATGGATGCACCTGTATCAAACAGTGTTTCCGATTATCGTGTGTTTGTATTTTTCCGCCTGCTTAATACTGGCACACGATTATAGTCGCATTCGGGCCTGACCCCGGATGCGGCTATTTTTTAACATGGATAATGACGGTTCTCATTTGTGGGATGAAAATGTTTAAATAAATCAGGGAATAGAAGATGAATGACATCAAAGACCTTAAAATCCTTGCCGAACAGGGAAATGCCCCTGCCCAGTGTGATCTGGGAGTGATGTACAGGCACGGATACGGTGTTCCACAGGATTATGCTGTTGCGGTGAAGTGGTTTACCCTTGCGGCCGAACAGGGATACGCCAAGGCTCAGTGTGGTCTGGGATTGATGTACGCCAACGGACTGGGATTTCCAAAGGATTATAAAGCTGCGATGAAGTGGTTTACCCTTGCTGCCGAACAGGGATACGCCCCTGCCCAGCGGTATCTGAGATAATGCCCAGAAACGGATAGGAACACTGTGCAACGATTTTATTCATTTGATCGAGTACATCTATAGTCTCTAATTCAAATTGGGTACATCCTTGGCATATTTTTTCTGTTTTTTTCATTTGTATCTACCCTGAAGCATAATTCCTCTCTCTATAATCCAAAACAGCCAAAAAAAAGATAAAACCCCGAAAAAAATCAAAAAAATTTGGAAGGCGTGGATCGCGGTTAGCCAAATTTTTTTGATTTTTTTCGGGGTTTTATCTTTTTTGGCTGTTTTGGATTATAGAGAAAGGAATTATGCTTCAGGGTAGATACAAATGAAAAAAACAGAAAAAATATGCCAAGGATGTACCCAATTTGAATTAGAGACTATAGATG
>JACSEM010000005.1_pt1 | contig 31958 bp, 29 predicted proteins | sample 8225391 | NCBI WGS metagenome assembly JACSEM01 (sample SAMN15704306, study PRJNA253121) | viral metagenome | isolation source: viral DNA from sea star tissue collected in USA, Friday Harbor and Canada... | host: Evasterias troschelii | collected 2013 | reverse complement strand
TTTTTCTGTTGAGATTCTTCTAGTTGATTTTTTACGTCATTATAGCGTTGTTCTGCTTCTAATGATTCCCCTTTATGCCTATCATGGCTCTGCTGCCTTAACTTCTTATGTTCTGACTGAATATTTGCATGTTTCACTATTGCAGCATTTATTTTTTCTTCATATCTTTGCTGTTCTTGTGATAAGAATTCATCATATTTTTTCTTTTGATCTAATATCTTAGCATTGAAGCTGTCAACTAATTCCTTTTCCTTTACGTTATATTCCTTTAGAGTATTGTCCTTAAATGTAGTTTGCTGACCCATCACTATGTTGTATTGTTTTTTCTCTTCTTCAGAAAGATCGTATTTTTGCCTATAGTGCACTAAGTTGGTTTTGCTTCTACCTAGATCTTCATACGTAACGTTGGCTCTAATTAAGATTTTATTTAAAGCTGTTTTCTGCCGTTCTTCTATTCCCTCCATCAATTTGTCTTTTTCTTCTTGAAGCGCCTTCATACCTAAAGCTTTTTGAACCTCTATCTCTTTTAGTATATTATTTACTTCTTCTGACCTCTGATTGACTAGCTTTTCATACTCCGCTACTTGATTTCGTTTTTCTTCTGCATCTTTTACTACTAAATCCATTTCCAACTGTTTCTTAGACATTGCTTCCTTATGAGCTTGTAATGAATCTTCTATTTCTTTAGAATTTTTGGTTTTGTCAGATGACATTTCGTTAAATGCTTTATCTCTCAATACTTTCATCTCAGCATTAGCTTTTTCCGTTTCCCTTATAGACTGCTCTTTAGCTGCTGCTACATCTAGGTCAGATTGTTTCTTAGCCTCTTCAATGTCATTAGTTACCACTGCAAGTTTTTCTACTTCCGCTTTCTCCAATCCCTTATATTTTTCCTGCAGTAGATTTACATTTGTATCAAACTGAGCTTGCGCTTGGGTACTCATTTTTTGATATCTTTCTTGGTAGTCTTTCTCTATGCCCTGAAGCTGCCGTGATTTCTCCTGCATAGTTAAATCTTTAGTATTCAAATAATCCGCCGGAAGATTGCTAAATTGCATATTTTGCAAGTAATGATTTTTCTGTCTATCATTTAAGCGATATTCATCGTTGTCAGATTTTATAAGTTTTTCTAATCTCTTTCTTTCTACAATGTCTTCTTTTGTAAAATTATGTGTATGCGGATTAGGAGGAGCGGAGAACATATTTTTAATTTTTCCTGTGACACCCATGGCATCACGAGCAGCAGCAGCAGCATCAGAATCTTTTATAAGTTCCTTAGCGTTCTTACTTGGAGCCAAGATACCATCATCTTCCATTTCATTATATTTATGTTGAAATGGGTCTTCTTGCAGCACACCCCAATCTTGGTTTTTTGTAGGTTTTTTAGGGTATAGGATTTTATCTGATTTTGTCTCAGGATCAGCATTTACGTTTGGCAAAGTTCCCAACGCTGATTCTGGGTATTGATTTTCACCAACCCCCTTTTCCTCATGATTAGGCATAAACCTGCGATGTCTAAAGTAATCAGAATTCGGTGCTCCAGCAGTAACCCTGTCTGTCCCTACGTGCTTAGATACATCAAAATTTCGTCTTTCAATATTTTTGCCATAAGCTTCTTTGGCACGAGTAGACTTGTCTTTCTTTAGCAATCGTGTTTCAAGGTCATCATTTACATCATGCATGGGGCGACCTCTCATATATTGATTATTAAAATCATCAGAAGCCTTATTTTTCATAAAATCCATACGAATTGTATTATCTTGAGCATCTGTCTTAGCATCTATTTGGGATGATGGATCTGTTGAATCTATTGAACCTGTTGAATCTATTGGATTCATTGGATCTTGTGGATCTGTTGGAACGTCTGATTTACCCAATAGATTACTTTTATCTGAGTACTTAATAGAATCTTGCAGGTTTTGAAAATCATCATCTCTCTTTTTCTGGTATGCATCTTGTACAAGCTTTCTTTGGTTAGCATCACGAGCTATTTCTTCAGCATATTCTTTATCACTAATATCAGGCGATCCCCCCAAAAATTGGTTGTACGGGACAGTAACATTTCTATTATAAACAGTATCTGGATTCTCCAGTACTTTATACACTTCATCCGAAGTATTTAATCCATGCCTATCTCTTAATGCTTGTGTTAATGATTTACCTTTAATTCCTCCGCCTAATATATTCTCAACTAAATCATCTCTGTTTGCAGCATCAATATTAAAATGGTCATCACTTCTTAAGCGACCACCTGTTACATAATGTCCGTGTAAATCTAATAGACCACGCAAATTAGTCCTAGCTCTATTTAAGGCAGCTTCAGATGTGAATGTATTTTTATTTGCGAGTATCCCCATTTTGCCTATAACATGCTCTAATAATGAAGCAGAAACTGCATGGTGTTGCATTTTAGCTTGACCACTTCCATAAGTTGGTGCCAGATTATGTATATTACCGCCTTTAACTTCTTCTGGATGATATCCATGTGTCGTGCCTAAGTACTTATTAACGTCTTCGGCATTTCTTTTAACAAAATGCATAGGGTCATTATATTGCCCATACAATGCATTTCTTCCTAATACTTCTGATATGTGTTGTACATGATTATGATAATCTTCTGATTCTCCTTGTGCATTTCCTCCTGTAAGTTCATGCTGATTATCGCGATGCATTTTCGTTATTTTTTTAAGGGCAGCAGAAGTTATATCGTTATCACCATAACCAAACCCATGTTTAAAAGTTTGGACTATGCCAGTGCTATTATTCCCTACGCGGTTTTTTATGTAGCGATTACCACCCAAAAGACCAGCACCCAATCCTAGCGCACTTGCTATGTATGGATGTGCTTGCAATAATTCCAAAGCCTCACTACCACCTTTGTAGATAGTATCCGTCCAACTATCATTGGGATTACTGCCAATTGCTCCTCTAATCCAATTCTGTCCAGTTTTAGCATAATCAAGACCTTTAGTAATATAGGATGCATCTGGATGTGATGCATCAGTCTCATTGCTCATTACCGGACTGTTATTGTTATAATGCCTGTCTAAAGGTATTGGTGCTTCATTGTTACTAACAGTTTTACCGGCATATTGGGTGTTAGCTTTGTGAATGCTATTCGCTGGAGCTTTTGGATTGTTCGCAGCTGGAGCTTTTTGATTGTTCGCAGCTGGAGCTGTTGTATTAGCGGCAGTCGTTTTCGGCTCGAATTTATGGGGACCTATAATCGCTTGATTAGTAGTAGTAGGTGTTGCAACTGGTACTTGAACTGGTGTTTGAGTATCTGGCATTTTATTTTATTCCTTGAATATTTTTAATCTGTAATTGCATCTCTTTTATTGTATTCGACATAGCTGAAAGTTGCTGTTTTAACCCATCAACCTCTTTTTGCTTTTCTTTTGAATATTCATTCAACTGCTTGACCAAACCTTGCGCCAATAAATTTACTGCACCTATTTCTGGTACAAAAACAGATGTGACAGGGAGTACCGCATTAATAATAAATTTAAAAAACGATGATGTCCCTGTGTTCTGTATTTGTCTCGTATTCATTATGAACTTAATGGTCCTTTCCCTAATGTAAATATTGATCCAGGGTTTGCAGCTCTACCTTTTTTAAGTAGCGGGCCATTTCTTTGTACAATAAATGACTCTTCTTGCTTTTCTAGAAGCTGCTGCGTTAAATTATCTAAATGTGTATCGCGTGCTTCATTCCACGGCATGCTATAAAAAATGCTAATAGCTTTTGCTAAACTATAACCTAAAAATTGGAAGATGTATGGCTGTATAATTTCAGGGTCTACCCAAGGGTATTTTATTAGCTTATCCTCTACCAGTCTATCTTGTTCTAGACATATTAATTTACGCCCAAATACTTTTATAATACAGGCAGTGGGTATTGGATATAGATACAAGTGCTGATTAAGGTTATTCCACCAAAAAACAGCAGGATATGTGGCAATGTACGATTGTGCCGAATTAAAGAAAATCGTGCCGTCAACTTTTTGCACAATGAGATTAATGTTACCGCCAATGTTCGCTTGGACCCTATCAATTTTAAAATAGTCTTTAAGAACAATTTCACCATAATTCTCCTGTGCTGTGTATAACGCTAGATCTGGTATAATAAATGATGAAAAAGGAGAAACAAAGTTATTCTCCCACGCCACCATAGGTAGCAAATTAATAGCCGCCTCTTTGTACACCCTGCTGTTTGCTTCAACAATTTGTGGCGATCCCACTGTGGTCTGCACTGCAAAATCAATAATTTTGTCAGTCATGGAGAAGTCAAAAGTATCTGTCATTATCTTGAACTGTAAATAGAATACACCAGTTGTATTGGACTGATGTATATACTATCAGTAATAGCAATATTTGACCACATTCCTTGAACGAGTACTCTTTGCTCAATAACAATATCTATTTTAAAAGAAGTTGCGGACGCATTAGATAAAGTAACTTCCACAAATTTTGATGCAGAAAAATTATCAGGCTCATATTCATTTTTATAACACTGTTGCTCTTCTAATGTATGACCATTAACTGTTGTGGTAATAAAAAAATTGCTCACTACTTTTTCATCACTCAAAGACAAATATTTTACAAAATCTGAAATGATAATATTAGGAAAGGGAATGGTTATTTTTGGAACTTTAATCATACTAACCATTTGATTAATTATCACCGGATTAGAAAGAGTGATGTTTGCAAATCCAAGACAAAGCAATTTTCCATCTACTAACAATTCATCTGTGTTAATTTCATCATTCACATTTATGTTATAAACATTATTATTAGGAATTAATAAGAAATTGTCACTTTCAATGCTGACTATATGGAAATAATCTATAATAAGTTGAATTCCAATTTCTTTCTCTTGATATTCAAACTGATCCTTACCTACAATCTTTCTAACGTAGAATTGATCACGATATTTATCTTTATAGAGCTTTATAGCGCCAAAAGTTAATGCGCCTTGAGAGAAGTTTTTACTTAAGGCTGAACCTATTTCTCCACTTAAGATAATAAGCTCGTAATTACTTACATCATCAAGTGTAAATCTTATAAAACCACAAACATCTACTCGACTTATTGATCCAACGATATTATCTTGATCTTTGTAAGTAACATCTATGCAGATATCGCCAATAACAAAGCAATTATTACCTAATTCATTTATAAACCCCCATATATTTACAAATGAATCGTTTGTTAAAGAAAAATTCCACCCTGGCACCTTACGTAATGATCCATCTGCCATAGCCAAAATACAGGCCATTCCATTTCTATTAATAAAAGCCAAATTAGATCCAAGAATTGCTGGGGTATAATGAGCAGATGGTATCTCATAAGATACATATGAAATATCACGATTGAAGACACCATAATCAGATTTGTCTGCTTCCTTGTTATAGATATATCTATATATTCCGGTAGTAGTGAGGAGATATAAAAATCCTCCTATCATCCCTGAATATAAAATACCATCCATGAGTAATTCTTCATTATATTGAGAAACATTACAATAAAAATTACTCAGGTTGAAAGTAGCCATCTACATTTCTCTCTCTTTTATACCAACAGGATTTAACCACATGGTTATGGCACCGCCATGATCATTAAAATAAGACGCTGGCTGTTGTATTGATCCACCATATTTTATTAATGGGTATGGGAAAGGATAAAACCCCTGACCCCATGTAGTAATATCCCAAAAATATGCCCCTGGTATAATAGTAGATTGATGAGGATGACGTCTATCATAATTGAAAAAAACACAAGATCCTTGTGACAAAAATGACTCATCGCAAAAAGGGGTAGTAGGAGATGCTCCTGGTAAACTAAAGAACAGATCTCCCGATGGCGATAAATCATATTCTGCGCCATTAAACATAAAGCTATTACTGTTAGCACGAGATGCGTCTAAATCTCCAGTTTCATACATATACCCTTGGTTATTAGTACTAGACATATAAGCATAAAAAAAATAAGACACCCCCATAAATGGTGTTTTGCCATCATTAAAATAATCAAAAGCGTAAGATACTGGATAGGTCCACGTTACATTGTCACTAAATTTATAAACTGAAATTTTTGTTTTAGGTAAATTATCAATGTCATAAAAAACATTGTTATTATAACAGCACCCAAAATTAATTTTTGAACGTCCAAATGGAAAGGTAATATGTAAAAGTTGCATGCCTGCAAACTCACTTGTTAACCAATCTAAATATCTATTTTGGGCAGTTTGGGTACTGTTTGCGTCTTTGTTGTATTTTTCTGGTGTGGCAAAATTTAAATTACCATAATTGACACTCCCTGCTAAGCTATTTAATAACGTGGACTCAAGTTCAGCTCTTACAGCATCCTTTGATGAAACTCCCTTGTTAATATTTTCTTTTATTCTTGACATAGCTGCTGCAGATAATCCGAAAACCTGTCCCAAATAGTGATCCTTGAAGTTATAATCAAATACTGTGTTATTAGATGACTTAGTGCGTAACGGTGTAACATTAAATAGGGAATAGTCTGCCGGTACAAGATGAATGGGCATATCGCCTCTTTTAATATCATTACTTCTTCCTACTGCTCTTTGATCCATATAATTTGTTTTAAAATTTAATACTTGAACTACAGATAAATCGTCATTTAATATCACTAAACAAGAATACATTTTAACGCCTGGCAGACTTCCGAAATATTTTTCAGGGAATTGAATATTCCCATCTAGAAAATATTTATAATAAGAGAAGAAGTATTCTACACCGGAAAAAAAATTGCTAGTATCATCCGCTCCTTTCCTAAACAAATTATTAATATTTTGCATACCTGAAGGCATAATTTCTAAATCTGAATACACAGCCAAAGCACAATACCCATTATAAAATGGAATTTTTGTTACCGCACCTAAGCCAATTAATACCATTGTATTTGCCGGGGCATATGATGCATTGAATGGAGAAAGTGGTGATATTGATTGAGGGTATCCACCCGTAAGAGTATTTGCCATAGGATCTCTAAATTTATCTACATACAGTGATTGGGATGAACCTAGACAATATACAGGTGCATCTAGAGTAGTTTTTATAGAATTATTTTTATGGTTATGAATAGTCGTTATTCCCATTGATCCTGTCAAAGGAACGTCTATATTATTCACAGGATCAAAGTTGTTATTAAAATTTATAGGTTGAAATAAGCCGCCAACATATGAATTCATCCTTGGATCAGAGCCTGGACCGAGTAAATGCTTCCCGTTTAATGGAAATGGCACACTTTGTCTTATCTCTTTGGATGAATTGACTTGTTGAGGGTCAACATTATTTTGAAGGAATATTGTTTGTGCCATATTCTGCCGCCAGTTTATGTAGGTTTATTTTTTCTCTTGTCTGTAGTTCTTTAATTTGAGCAATTTGCTTTTTCTTAGCCAGGTCACCATATTCTGGTGATTTTTCTAAATTTAGAGGCTCTTTTATTTGTTTTTCAGTATAAGCCGTATCCATAATTGCCTTCTGCGCACGTGCTTTAGCTGCTTCTGTGTTAGCTGTAATGTTCTCGATCTGCTGTGTAATCTTTTGTTGTTCCAGCTCTGCTTTTGGGTCTGCTTGCGCCTGTGCTTGTTGCTCTTGATCTGCAAAGAACTGATCCTCATCAATTTTTCCTTTCAATAAGTCGTATTGCGGCTTGCTTAATAGGGTCATTAATAATTTTTCTAAGATATCTTTGCCATCACCTTCCCAATTCATAGCCAAAACAGGACCAAGAAGCGCTAAAGAGTTCTGCGTTGTAGACATAATGTTAATTAATGACTGCATTGCATTTTTACGCTCTTGTCTTGTAGAAATACCAGCTCCGATATGGACTTTTAATACTGATAACAGATCGTTGACATCATTTTTAACGATCAATCCGCGCATGCTATCATATTTTTGATCATTTAAGACAACTATTCTACCTGTTGGGAGTCTATAAACACGTCTTTCTTTATAGACTTGTGGTATCCACTGCTGTAATAATCGACCCACAGTGTCTATGGCATAGATATGGGCAGTCATTATCTGTCTATTAGTTAAATTAGCTTGAGATACCTTGATATCTGCAGCTGCCCCACTCACTGTATTGTCAGGTGCACCTTGCTGTGCTGCTGTCATTCCTGATAAATCATTGAATGTAGCCTGTAATACTTGAATAAAGTTAATTAATGTCGCAGGTATAGGTTCTGAGCTATCGATTTGAATCTGTACTGGAGCTTGTCCTTGTTGTCCTGATGATACAGGGTCTGAATCTGCTGAATAAAATATTGCACCTGAATGGCTATTAATATTCATCCATCTTTCAAGATCCCCTTTAGCTTGCTCTTTAGTAAGGAAATATTTTCTTCCTGTTGCTTGAGCTACTAAGGTAGTTGCCTGAGATAAAGAGTAATTATATGCCTGTTGTAGTCCTAAGAAATGGTAAATATAAGGTGTAGTGACAATGCCAGATTGATTATTATGGTAGGATACTCTGTTTTGTTCTTTGAAATAATGCTGAGTCAAAATCGGCCAATAGATTAAAGGTAACAGATCCCCTCTATACATCACCTCTGGCTTGATAAGGAATTCTTCATCTGTAAAACGTGCCCTACATATCATTGGCATCATTCTTTTCTTTTTATTTAAACTATCCTTATCTTGTAGCATCTCAAATGGTAAATCTTTCAGCATGACATACGGTTTTCCGCGTCCCAAAGAGTAGTAAATAATAGGATATGATTCTTTCCAAAAGAAATCCCACACATCAATCATTTTACCATGTGCGCCATTCTTTTTACTTCTTAATTGAGGGTAGTTTAAAACTAAATTATCATACGATACAGTACTAACATACCCACAGTATCTAGATTTAGAATATGTTTCATCCGCTGATGTAAGATCAAAAAATGTATCTTGTATGTTTTTAAATCTTCTAACTTTCAAAATTTCATTTGTAGATCGTTCATCTTCATAAGCTCTGACTACTTCTAAAACACCAAATCCATTAATCAAACAATCATCTAACACAAGTTTAAAGGCTTTTAAGTTGTCTGAAGATAGCATTATTTGTTCGATAAGTTCTTTATCTAGAAGATCTTGTTCGTCATCTAAATCTTGATTCGATTCAATATCTAGGGACACATTGACTTCTAGAAGTTCACTTTTTATTTGCCTATAGAATTTATTACAAAAATTAGATGTAATAGTTTCTTTATCTTGAGCATTCCTTGCAGCCACAACTGTTGGATCCCACTCATCTATGCCAAATAGAAATTTAGAACACGTGCTCGCTCTATCATAATTATCTTTATAAGCTACCTCCCAATCACTTTTAGCATTCTTTGCCCACTTCTGCAGATGCTCTAGATTTTTAAACTTAGGTTTCTGTTGTTTCATTATTTATTGCTCTTTTCTCTTAAAAACTCCATATCATCAGGATCTGATGTTGCAGAATTACCTGATTCATCATCCATATTGGGAACTACTTCATCTCCGATAGGTTCAATAGCACTGTTTTCATCATCCATTGGAACATCGCTCGACTCTTTATCTTTATCTGCACTATGATATTGGTGTTCTCTCCACTGTTCAATCATTTCCCTGCCATGAAAAATAGACTGTTGATAAGCATCATGGATATGTTGTCCTACTGATGGCTCTTCAATGATGGCACGAAGAAGATCAATAACTCTTTTTTTATCCCAATGTGCTAATTCACCCACTAACTCAGGACCAATATTAGACTTGATCAAACCTTCTTTAAAGTTTGGATCATCCTCCATATTATTTTTAATTTCATCTAAATGTCCAAGCATCTTACTTTCATAAAACTTTTGTGCTTGTTCATCTGGTTCTTCTTCTGCTATCTGCTCTTCTTGACCTGCTGGGGCTCCACCTTCTGGAGCTGCCATCTGCTGTTGATCAGCCATTGCTTGAGCTTGCTCTGGTGCAATTACCTGAGGACCTCCTGCTTCTTGAGGACCATGTAATTGATCAGATGGTACGCCCTGTTCCATCATCTGCTGTTGTTGCGCTTCATCCATCAATATCTCCTTAATAAGTTTAATGATGTGGTTACTTTATCATTTCGTCTAAAGTGTGAATCTCTTATATTTTCATCTTCAGGCTTTAGAAATCTGCATGCATCAAAGAAAGTATCACACATATCATCATGTCTGGAGCCATAAGTTTTCATTCCTGTAAATGATACCATTTCTTTAATAAAATTATCACCAAATTCTGTTAATGGTACCCAAACTAAACCGCTTTCTACTGCTGGCAAGGTGGCACAAGCCCTAGAATACTTCCCTTGATCAGGACCTCTTGATACCAATACCATTTTAATTCCTAAATCTTGATTCAACGATTGGAAAAATGCATCTGCATGTCCTGCGTTTTCTACATAAACTTTCTGTATCTGTGTGAATTGCTTACAAATATATTGCAACTGATCCTTTTGAAACTCGAAAGACCATTTCCCTTTAATCATATAGATCAAATAGATTTGTTTTTTAATCATACCGTATACACCAAAAACAGTAAAATCTGCTTTCGCATGTAGTTTTATCGCAAGATCAGCACATACAATAACATTATCAAATCTTTGAGGCATCTCACTTAATTCAAATCTTTGGAAACTAGAAGCCTTGAATAGAGATTGATTTTTGGGGAAGTTCCAACATCCTTCAGTCATTGACCGTCTACGAAACTCAGGAAGTGTGTTTAATCTTTTTAAATAATCTGGGTCTCTTTCTATCAATACTGGATTATCTTTAAGTGTTCCCGGCATAAAAATAAAGCTATAGCACTCTTTTTCGGAAATTCCATTATCAACTAATTCCTGATGATTCGTATACGTGTTACACACATCTCCCTTTTTATATAGGAATGTTTTTTTATTCGACATTGTTTTGTCTGGGAACCCTTCCTCATCTAAATAGGGGGTGATTAATTTTTTAACCCAATTTTCCTCAGGGTTACAGGTCATCATTGTATACGGTTTGATGCCACAACTATTCGTTGACCTGTTTCTTGACTGTAGAAACCAGAACACATCCTCATCTAATTCGGTAACCTCATCAATATACAGCACATCTATCTGACCTCCTCGGTAACTTTTCTCCACATCTTCAAGCCTATCTGCGTGCAAAAAAGAAATGGTGGCGCCTTTTTTAAAGGTAAACCTTCGTTTCAAGATGTTAGTTTTCGCGCCTACTGGGAGAAAGAATTTGCATGCCTCATCCCACAAACCACCAGGCTGCATAATGTCTTTAGAATATCGTCTTATGAAGAGCATTTTTGCATCTGTGTTACGGTGTCTCAGAGCATCTAATAGCGTAATTGTTGTTTTTGAAGCGCCTGCTGCACCTCCTAACAACATCATATCAGCTCTGATTGTTAGGCATCTGACTTGAAAATCAGATTTAGCTTCTATTTTCATATTTTAATATTTTATATACCATAAAGTAGGGGTTAATGGATGAATTTCTTTTTGTAAATGCTCTACCTTGAAATAAGATATAGTCTCCTGTCGACAAAGTATCTATATGACATCCTTTTAATAATAATTTTTTAACTCTACAAAAAAACTGGCAGTCTTCTCTTGCCAGCATAAATTTTACAATATCTTGAGAATCATTATGACCGCATGGATCATAAATCAACCCATCTTGGATAATAATATTTACTGGGTGTTCATATTCAATCATTCAAATAAATCCTGTTGATGATCACTCTGTTTTGATGTGTTTTTACTTAATATTTCTATATTTCTCGCTATCACTTCAGTTGAGTATTGATCTTCACCTTCTTTATTTTGCCATTTGTTCGTTTTGATTGACCCTTCAATGTATATAAGAGTACCTTTGTTTACATAGGGTATGAGTGTACTCGCTATTTTTCCAAAAACAACAATTCTATGCCATTCAGTATGCTCTATATACTCACCTGATTTGTTTTTGTAACCGTCAGTTGTGGCAAGTAAAAATTTAGCGATATCACATCCATTTGGCGAGACGATCTCTGGCATAGTACCAACTCTTCCAACGAGTATAACTTTGTTAACTGTTCCTTTAGACATACATACCTCTACTTTTGGTTATAAACTTCATTATCAATTTCTATTGTTTGTGCAATGTCATACGCAACATTATCTTCAGCACTTAATAAAGCAATTTTAGCTAATCTTTTTAGTGCTATCTTTTTAGCCATTTCCCCTGGGTATTTGTACCATACAGAAAAACGATTTCTAGCTGAATTTGGTATACTTGCGTCTATTTCAGCACTATTAACAGTGCAACAAATAAAATCTGAATGATCATCTTTAGTATATGCCATAGCATAAGCACCATATAAATCTTTAATGTTAAAGCCGGAAAGTGTTTTTTTACCGTCGGGGGATATTTTAACGTGATCCCCAGAAATGCCAACCCTCTCATGTTCAATATATGGTCTATAGTTTTTAACTCCATGTTTAAATACGTCACCTGCCAATACAACATCTGCATGGATGTTTTTGTAAGCACATTTGACCGCCATCATTCTGAGTAGTCCTTTAAAACTAATTTCAAACCCACCATTACTCAGTAGGTAGACATAATTTAAATGAGCGGCAACAGATAGACCGGTTAAAGTGCACCAATCAAACAATCTTTGACCATTTTCTGTAAAAGAACCATCTGACTTAACGAAGTGAAATGTGTAGGGAGCGCCTGATTTAAAAATACTGATGGCGTCATGAGTCTGTAAGTCTTTCATAAATAATTCTTTATTATCTTTATACATATATGACCTTAAGAATACTCTATGTTGCATGTGATTGTTGGCTTAGTGGTAGAATACAATTTTCCATCTGTATTATGTTCATCTAACAATGTCTTGCCTTTTTTTAATACTTTTACAGAAGGTTTAGACTCAGACATTTTTATTTTTACTTTATCTAGATATTTATGAAAACTATTATGGCTAGTATTTTCTAAATCAAAGTTATATTCCAGTACCTCTCGTACATTTGATATATTCTCTTTATAAGCGTATTTAATAGCTGCTTCCATAGATTTTAATTTTACCTCATCTATCTTAATTTTGTTTTTTAAGTGTACCATTTCATAAATGGATGATTTTACATTAATAGATGATGGATTATCGATTATATTCTCTACAATGAATTGGTAGTCATGGATACATTTTTGTAGTATGTACTGGATATCTTCACAAACGGATTTTGAGAAGTACTCCATTTTCATATGCTCTTCAAATGAGGTTATTAATAGAACATCAGCATCAAATAAATACGAATAAGCCATAAGTTGAGTTTTATAAAATGCTAAACTGCTGTTATACCTATCGAAGCTATGGCTTTTTTTTATCTCTATTAAAAATGGTACCCCTTTGACTATTTCTTTGGGAAAAACGAAATCCTGTAATAGTTTGACTGGTATGTCATCTGTACTTTCAAAAAATAAATCACATGTCCCTTGTAATATTACCTCATGATCTAAGCAGTTCAATTGTCTCGTTTTAAATATCTGTGCATTTTTACTTTGATCTATATTGTAATGGTGTAAAAAGTCTTTCTCAAAAGATGCACCAGACGCGGTGAACATGTTTTCTTTATTTTGTAATGACGCAGGTAAGTTATCCATACAAAAATCAGGATTATTTAGTTTGTACAAAGATAGCAATGCTTTGATGTGATAGGAATAATTGTTAGAAAATATCCCAGGTAATGATGATGCTCTAATTTTTAACATAATTTTTATCCTTTATTTTATATTGCTTGATGATTGAAAAACCTGCCATCTACGAATCTCACGGGTACATCACCGCAAGGACCGTGCCTATTTTTTCTTAATAAGATTTCTGCCTCATTACTCGTTGGATTCGGTCTGTGTATCAGTGTTACAGTATCCGCATCTTGTTCAAAATCACCTGATTCTCTTAGATCAGCTAAGTTAGGCTCTACATCATATTTTTTACCAGACATTGATGCCGGTCTTTTTAACTGTGCCAATGCTAGTATGCAAATATTATATTTCATTGCTAATCTTTTTAATCCCTTAGATAGTTCCCCTAGTTTCTTATATAAAGGATCCGATGTATTTTCTATATGTGCATAATTTATCAAGCCAATATAATCAATTACAATAAACTTACTTTTTATGTTTTTCACAAGTGATTCTATACTTAAAATTGTTGCTGTATGTTCACATGCAATATGCAATGTTTTATGCTTCTTAAGAGATAGTAAAACCTTTTCTAGAGGAGCCTTTCTATTTATATTTAATGACATCATGAACCTTGCGGCCATTTCACCGTAACTCATTTCTAGAGAGATAAATACTGGATTGGTGTCTGGTTGATTGATTGCAATATGTGCTGTTATTTCAGTAGCTAAACTGGTTTTCCCAACGCTAGTTCTCGCTCCTATTAAATGTAATCTTCCAGAACTATATCCACCACTTAATATTCTATTTAGTTTTAAAAATGGAGTAGGAAAAATAATATGCCGGCTACCAAGTCCTAAGACAAATGATTCATGTAGTGTTTTAGATGAATTTTCTACGAGTGAATTACGGCTATGAATGGCGTTAATTTCTTGAATAGTGTGGAGAAAATCCTCATACGATTCTGACAAAGATTGTTTTAACTTCTGAACATTGCTATTTGCAATAGTATATTGAAATCTCTTTAAGAGGTCTGAGTATGCCCCATCAACATTGGTAACATCTGCATCATTAATCGCTTTTGACACATTCTTATACCAACTTCTATGAGAATATTTGTCTTTGAATGCCGTCATAATTGTGTCATAACAATTAGTGGCTAATAAATAATCTAAATTAGTTAAATCATCAAAGAGTACGAACATACCTTTGTTAGAAAAGAGTTTTGGATGTACTTTACTTCTAAATGTGAGGTCAATAATTGATTTTTTAAGACAAATCGATTCAATAATCTTTATATTCTGTAATTGGGTCATCATCATTCCCTAGCGCTAGTTGAAATCTAATATTTAATGGTAATTCTGCTCTCTCTATGAAAAGTCTACTGAGATACCTGTCATCTTTTATTATCCCACATGAAGTTAGAACGTCAAGTATCGCTTTTGCATAATTATCAATATCACCCTTGATTTCCTTGCTCAACATTATATGAACGTAACTAATGTCGTCTAATGGCTGTTTGCATTGCATTATAACCTCTGTAGCCATTTGTGTCTTAAACATTATGCCTTCTGGAGTAAGATACCGTCTGTTATTTTTCCCAGACCTGTATAGGGCATTTACACTAATAGGATTTGATTGAAAGTGTAATTTGATCATTTTTTTCTATAAAAATTTGGGTGATGCTGTATCATAATGTAAAAAATAATAGAGATCAAGGGCGTACCGTCATGTTTTGTACCGTCACCAGTAAAACTATATACCATAAGGATTTGAGCTGTGTTGGTGTTGATGTTCTTGTGGTATCTCAACTATAGTTACAGTCTACTCTACCTATTCTGCCCCGCCGTTTTAATGTTGATCATTTTTCATTCACTTATGCTCCTGTCATCATTCTCCCTATTCAACAAACAACTTCCATATACATACCAATAACAAACAAGTATTCGATTACCTTATTCAATTGCAAACTTATAGGGTTTCATATTTGTTTTCTCATTGCCAGAATTTGAATTTCGTTTTCAGTTTCAACTCTTATCATCATGATGGTTGCTAATGGTATAGTCATAGCGTTATGTATAGTGGTAGCTCCATGTACATACACTTTCCTTGACCGGATTCTCTATTTCCTTTCCTCTACTCTTTCTTCTTAAATAAAAAAGAAGTTTTTTATTGTTGTTGTAATAATTTACAAGTCCCTGTGTATTAGTGTATTAGGTGTGTATTAGGTGTGTAGTTCTATGAAATAGAAATGCACAGCTTATGCATGGCTTATACACGTTCTACGAAGTAGAAATGCACATGTGGTCACTCATGAGGGTCTGTTCTATCAGTAAGACTTTGCTTATAAAGAATAAAAGAATATAGGTATATTAGTTATATGAATTAGTAGCTCCTGCCTCCTCCACCCAAAGGAGGGGGCAGGAGCTAAATTCATACTATAGGACTAAGGGTATGGCTAAGGCTGCGGTTGATATATATTCTTATGTAGAATAAGAATACAACTGTACCCTCAAATGCAGATGATAAGCGTGTGTAAAAATAAATACACTTTAAAAGTGATTTATCACACTACTAATAAATTAATATATATTAATATCACATATCCGCTGTAAAGTAAATATTATTTACATAATTTAGTTTAATTATCTTTATTAGATTGATTGTCAATTACTTGTTCAATATCTAATAAAACCTTATCTGCTTCGTGAATAATAGGTTCAACAGTATGTAAGACGACATTTGTCTCTTTTATTAAAGGTTGAGTTAAAGAACATCCACTTAACAAAGCTATCACCAAGGTGATGGCTGTTGAATTAAAGAATTTCAAAACAAAGTTTACCGTCAATAACAGCAAGTGTTACATGGCTATCTTTCACAACAGTACCATTGGTTTTAAAATTATTAATCATCTGTTCTAATTTAGTTTTCATAACATCTAATGAAACTGTCGATTGGGTGCTAGACGTTGCAATAAAAGCAATGTGATATTCACTGATAGATAACGGAATAGGTGTAACAAAGATATCCTCTATGAATTCACTCAGAATACTACTAATGGTACTAATAACATGAGGGATGCTTAGAATGCTCTCCAAAGATGCATTGACAATAACAGCTGTTCCTTCAGCATGGCTTGGGATAAAAGAGGCGATTTTCATATTTTAAATTCCTATTTATGTTGATGGAGCTATAAAAGATCCGTGGTTATATTTATGTAATAGTTAATGTTTGATCTTGGCTTGTAGATATATTAATAAGCGCAGGATTGATAAGAGACTTTCCAATAATATCGAAAGTAATATTCTTTAGTTCAATTAAACAATCGTCATAAATGAAGTTCTCTAGTTCTATCATGACTGCGAATCCTGCAAAAGCATTAATCCCAATGGTCGATGCTGATGGTGTTACTGAAACAACGGCATGTTTTAAATGCGTGCTTAGCTGAGTCAATGCTATGATTTTTGTATTTAACTCTGCAGCCAATTCTTCTGGCAACGATGCTGATGGTGCAACACCTACATACGTGGCTGTGATATTTCCTTTAATGATCATTTTTCTACCTATTTAATTTATTATTGTTTTTTGAAATCGATATGAAGTATATACCGTATTAGGTAGATCCTATGTATTTATTATAGTTTTATGGCTTTTAAAATGCAATAAATTTCTCATTAAAGGGATTGACAATAGTCTACATTGTTATATAATTATCTGTAGCTGAAAGGCTATTTATTAACTTAGACTACAACAAGAGTAAGGAATAACTATGAGAATCCACGGAACAACAAATTATATCGAACCAGAAGAATTTGAATTGTTTATGAAAACATTTAATGAAAGATACCCACATCATGTAGATGCATCATTATTCTATAGATTGAGTTACAACCATGGTTTGCGTAGAGAAGAGGCAGTTAATTTATTAAAGCGGGACTTTAATTTGAACCATCCAGAATTTTATTGCAAAAGGCTAAAAGGAGGACTCGACCTACCCCATACACTAACTACAAATGATTTGTATGAGTACAATAAATATATTAATTATATGAGTGCAAATAACCCAGATTGGATGGAAAAATATAACGCCCAAGATTATTTAATTCGTACTATAAAGATGACTAAAATAGATAAATTTAGATTTGTTGATCCATTGATTGTGTTAGGTAAAGAATTATTTGGTCAACGTTTAAAGCCTCTAGATCTAAGACATAGTTGTGCTTATCGATTACTAAGTAATGGTACTAATTTATATTTAGTGAAGCAATACATGGGACATAAGTCTATAACTAATACGATAAGGTATCTGCCTGCTATGGATAAAGAGGTATCTCAACTTTCTAAAATGTTCGATGATACGTCCAAAGAAGATATAGATAACCTTAAGCTTAAAAATAAAGTAATAGCCTTAGAAGCAGAAATATTACTTTTAAAAAATAATGTGTAGGATTAATTCTACTCAGTATCAGGAAGATTTATCTCAACCTGATCTTCATGGTTCACTCCTCTTAGATTTAGTTCTGCCTCTAGTACTTTGTAGCTTACACCCCCTACTGTACTAATATCTGCTACATCTACCATTGCCTGGCTTCTAATGTTATTTGATTGGTATACATATAAGTCAGCAAGCATTTTACGAGCTGCAGTTGCACTTTGTCCTCTGCCTTCTGATTCAGATATTAATATATCAATTAATTTGTGCTCTACAAAATTCTTTAAAGTATCTTTCATATATTCTATTGGATACCCCATTCACTATTAGGCTTAACTGGTGCCAATGATTCCTCATTGTATAAAGGAATGACGGGATATAAATATGCATTGATTGGAATTTCAGGAAAAGTAAATTCTCCTATACTACCAACTGCTGTATACATTTTGTTTGTCTTTGAATCAAAAAATCTTTGTTCTTTTATTGGTTGCATTTTATTACCTTGTTATGGAACTGGTCTTGGTTTAGAGCAAGGGTTGTTTTCTCCGCCGCCTCCTGCTTCTCCTTTATCACCTTTAGGACCTGGAGGACCCATTGGACCTGTCTTACCTTCTGGACCTCTTGGACCTGTATCACCTGTTTTACCTGTGTGACCTATCTGTCCTTCTTTACCTATTGGACCTTCAGGACCTATTGGACCTATTGGACCATCTTTACCTATTGGACCTGTATCACCTGTTTTACCAGGTTCTCCTTCTTTACCATCAGGACCGATCTTCCCTTCTTTGCCTTCTGGACCTATCTTTCCTTCTTTACCTTCCGGACCTATTGGACCTACCGGACCAATTTTACCAGGCTCTCCTTTTTCTCCAACAAACCCTTGTAATCCACGCTGTCCTTCTTTACCTTCTGGACCTTCTGGACCTATATTCCCATCTTTACCTATTGGACCGTCAGGACCTATTGGACCTATTGGTCCTGTAGCACCTGTTTCACCTTTAGGACCTTGTGTCCCAGGGACTGTATTCATCATTTTCTTTAGAAATTCTTCTTCTGTCACTTGACTAGATCCTGTTGAACATGTTGATATCTCAATTTCCTTTGCACCTAGATTCTTAAGTGCAAGAAGTTGGCTTAGAAATGCTGTTTGTGCATCTGGAAAATCCTTTATTTCTTCAGGAGTACACAAAAAAGAATATGAATTAAGTAGTACGCTCATTATGTTAACTCCGACAAAACAACAATATAAAAATACTGCATATATTCAAATGGTGTGTCATCTTTAATTACAACTACTTTACACTTTACAGAAAAAACATGGATATGACCATAATAAAATCCTGTATCCGCAAGTGCTGTTGTAGTGGTGCGCATAAAAGATTTATTTAAAGTTTTTACATTGCCACTTGTTGCATACTTAACATTATTAGCCTGCCTGCATGTAATAGCTATAACATCTCCAGCTATTAAATTAGATCCCCAATTTGGATTAATTTTACAATTTATTTTAAATGTGTTGGAAGATGTTCCTCTACCTTCCGCACTCATCTTCAAAAAAATTCTAAAGTTTGCACTTGGAATACTGAAAAATGATATTTGATTGTTTACTGCCTTATCATCCTGATTAATATTTAAGTTACCACCAATATTATTGATAGCCAACTTATTGTTAATAGATAATTCACATAATAATTCTATTTTTTTGTTATCTGCTGATGGCGTTGATTGTATGACTTTAGCAAAACAACAGCTTTCATTATTTTCTGCATATGACAAAGGTCCTGGTAGGTTTACAAAATATGTTGGCTGATTTATGCTTTGATTAGAAGTAAAAGTGAAGTTCACTAAAATCGATGTTGTATCTATAAGAATATTAATTTTACTATTAGTAAATGATGGTGTTTGACCGTAGAATAATTCACCAAAGTATGAGCTACCTAATACACCACTTCCTTCTACTCCTTGGGGAAATCCATCACATGCTGGTACTGATATATCATTATTGGAAAATCCATTTTTTTCAATAGTATTAAGCACACCGTGACAAAAAATAGTATTACTTACTGTAGTAACGCCATACGGTGTGGTTGATGTGATTTTCATGGAATCTTCAGCACTACTACCAAAGCAATATGAATTCCCCCATCCAAAATTGTATGCAGTATCGACACTATGACCAAAATCTTTTTGCATAAAAGAAGTAGCCGATCCTTGTGGTTCGTCATATCCTTGATGAAAGTACCCATATATTGGGATGCATGGATATTGTTTCCCATTTCTTGTAATAGTGCAACCTGGTATTTCAGGCGATCCATTAACACCCATTCTGTCGTATATGTAGGTATTTATTTCAGGATTAGCAGGACCTATATTAAAATAAGGTGGCTCTAAGTCAACAATACCACTGTTAAGATTTTTTGACATTTTTATTTCTAATTTGTTTTTGTTCTGAAAAATCAAAATAATTGATGATTCTAGGGATCATGCCAATAGCGTAGGTTTTATTATTTAATCCAACATCTACAAACATTTCTAATTTAATAACATTTTTATTATTTACAACATCACCTTTACTATAAAGCATCATTTCAATGCTATTAGTTTGGAAGAAATTCTTATTTAACGAACCATCTTCAGTATCTGAATCTACAGCTTGCAGTTCAGCAGGCTTCACATACTCATATGGTGTGTTATTAGACATGATGATAAAAGGATCACATACAATCCATGGCCAGTGTGATATGAGTCCACTTTTACAGTTTTGTTGCAATACTGGTGCATCAAATGAGAAAGCTCTAGCATTTGTTGGTTTAGTATTCTTAAGACTCATAACAGGCGCATAATCTGACATGCGATTCAATAAGTTAATATCTTTATTCAGTAGTACAGGTTTAACATTAACTGTATGTTCGTCTGTAGAACTAAAGTTTACTTGTAAATCTTCAGTTAATATAAATGTGCCACCTTCTCCCGGATTGCTATCATTAGTTTTACCAGATCTTTGAATGTATTTAGCAGCACCTGCTCCACTAGTAGATATAGCCTCTTTATTTTTAAGATAAACTACCCCTTCATTAGCACCTTTTACTATTTTAACAATAATAGATACAGCTACTGGGTTCAGTGCAACTTTGAGTGCTACTATATAGTTGTTTTCTACCACATATTCAACAATATTTAACAGACTAAATGGACCCTCTATAGCCCCATTAACATCCGCATACATAAAGCTTGCACTAAATCCGTTGTCTCCTCTATCAAAGTGAGATTCTGTAATTTGGTTTACAATAGAAAACTTAGATAACACTCTAGATGTTAAAGATTCTTGGTTCCACGATGCAACACCTGATAATGCTTTTGAAGAGTAGATATTTCCAACGGCATTAATCTGACCTGTTCCTAGAAGTCCTAAACTATTAATAGCCTGGTTATGTAAAATCTGCGCTTGAATATTTGCAATACCTGCTTCTAGCCTTAATGAAGATGGCACTCCAAGATCAAGGCTAATGTCTGGTGTCGGTCCGCATAATACAGATCCTGCTAGAGACTCTAATACATTTGAGGCTGTATCAGCAAAAATTAACCCATTATTTAAAAACTTATTGAATTGAGCTGCTGATGCCTCGTTTATCATGGATACAATAGAAGGCTTAATAAATGTTTCAACATAATACTTTTTATCATCTGGTATCCACAAACCAATGATTCCTGACATTTCAAATGTACGTTCTACCCTAGTATGAGAAAAATCAAATACAAAGGCTTCCTGAGTGTACACATTGTCATTATCAGAAATTCCTACAGGCACTCTAAAAATTCCACCTGATGGACCACTGGCTTGAAGACTACTTTTATCTATACCACCAACATAGCATGCAGCAAAAAATGAATTAGAGTTATCTACTACCTTACTTGCAAGACTACTGACTAGCTTCGCTGTAAGATAAGAAGACTCTATTAGATTTGCTGATGGATTCGGTGAGTTATTCATGTAGTCTTCCACTGTTATCTCCTAGATAGCTAGACCAATAGGCATAGGGAATGCAAATGAATAGATTGGTACAACACCAACTCCTATTAAAGTATCGATACGGTAGTAGTTGTTACTTTGCACGTTGTTACCTTGGTAGGTAGCACGGAAAGAGTACTTACCAGTCTCTTTATCCTTAGCAACAGTAGTATCAGCGGATGCAACTTTACCAATAGGAGGATTAATAACTGTTAGACCTTGCTCGGAAATTCCATATCCCCACTCAGATGTAACTTGTTCACCTGATTCAGTAGTATATTGATAGCTATCTAATAGTCCACTTAGACCATCTTTTGTTACAAGATCGCCAATACTAATAGGTTTAGCTCCTGAAATAGACACATCTGCTTTTGCAATTTCAATAGTTTTCTGTGTAAATTCACCTACACGTCCAAACTCAAAGTTATAACCTACAGCATTCGCTTCTAGCATGAATTTAGATAACTCCATTCTTTCATCTGAAGTAATGGTTGTTGACAATGCAGGACCTAGGTAACATCCTCTCCAAGTTGATGCATTATTACCGATAATAAAGCTTTCCATTTGCGGAGTAACCTTGATCCACCATTCAGTAGCAGTTTCAGGATCACCATTTGCTGGCAACGGTTCACACTTATCTAAGAATAATAATGGAAGATGATTAGTAATGGCTAACTGAGAAATCTGGTTTGTTAGACCAATACAATTTGATAATGCTAAAGATGTTCCATCATTTGGACCAAAGTATAAACACATTGATTCATTCTTTTCCCACATGACAGGTTTAACGCCAGCTTCTGTTTTAACTTCTATCCAAGTTAAGTTAAAGCTATTTGTTCTTGAAAATACTAGTTTTTCAACTTGTAAACTATTGCCTAGTACTACTGATTGAGAGTTCTCTTTTAAAGGTAGGGTAGCAACTGGACCTTTAATTTGCATTCTGCTGGCACCTGACACATTAGCATTATCTGCAATTTCCGGTGATTGTAAAATCTCGAAACTACCAAATTTACCTAAATAAGCATCCACAGCAATCTTTTCAACAAGTGATGGTGTATACAATGGCATTGCTGATTGTCTAAAGTAGTTAGCACTGTTAGGGCTTACAATTAATGTAGGGGTTTTCAAGTAGTTCATTTTTTCTGTATACGCTTTGTGCTGTAATACGTAATTAATAAACACTGGGTTATTAGGAGTATTATTTGAGACTGATTTAGCAATCCAGTTTTTAAGCATTAATTTATACTGGATAGACGATACAGGGCAATGAGTAGTACTTTTATTTAATTTATTGATAATGTAATATTCGATAGATTTAGCAATCGCTTTATGGGTAGGTAAAATAAACTGTTCCCATGTCTTATCTTTATCAATTTTAAATGCTTCAGTATAGTTATCCATTGAACGTAAAACGTTACACAAACCATCTTGTTCTAAATTGATATTGTATACCTGTGTAGTATAGCCCTGATTACCATATTCAGTCAAATCTAGACCAGTCATAACACGTGGATAACTTGGGATAATAGCAGATATGTTGTCACCCGGAGTAAACACTTTATTATTTTCAAACATACCTTCATAGTCATTGTTCGCAATGCCCATAAATGTCAAATTCAGTTTGGTATAGTTTACAAATGCGTTAGCAATGTACTCGGTCGTCATATAATTATTTTGCATTTAATTTCCTTAGATAAATTTCTTGCCTATTTTTTGCAAAATTGAAGTGAACGATTTTTCTTCGTCTTTCGAAGTTTTAATGTTCCTCAATGTTTTTAACATGATTGGGTGGTCTACAATATTTTGGTAGTCATCTCCAAATAATTTTTTAGCTGTACCTTTTGGCATTTTAGTTATTTTTTTTACTACACTATTTGTATCATAATTACCCTCTTCAAACAACATACTTTTCAACAAGCCTTTAAATTCATCATCAAACATATCCAATACTTTGTCGTTTTCTTTTGTTTTTGGTTTGAAAATATTAGAACTGATTTCTGTTGATTTATTTAGCCCTACGTTTCTTATTTCTTTATTATTCCTTAACGGTACCATTTCCTCTGCATACTGTTTTGTAATTGAATCAAGATTTTTCTTTAAAAGTGGCTGCTCTACAGATAAAGCATCGTTCATAAGGTCAGAAAATTGCTGCTTTCTTCCTAATTTTAAACGCTTTGCTTCTGAGACCATCTCAGACTTCGCTCCTTGAGACATAAAGTTTTTGATACTTAATAGGTCACCTACTTCATATTTATCCTTTGTACCTAGCTTACTGGACGTGTTTATTTTGTCCATTTGAGAAATTTCGCTCATAAAATCTTTGAAAACTTTTGCATCTACTCCTGATCCTTCAAAATCACTAGATAGTTTCTTATATAATCCTTTGAATTCATCATCTTTTTTTTGATATAAGTCTTTTATTTTGTCTGTGGCTTCTTCGGTAGATCCTGGCTTACGTGTAAAGTGCTTACCGATAGTTTCGTTTGAATCTTTAATCTTAGATTCTAATTTTTTTATCAGTGCTTTTTTTTCTGCCTTAGGCACATCTGAAAATTCTTGAACAGATTTTCCTAATATACTCTCTAGATTTACATCTTGCCCCTCTTTACTCAACTTTTTAATGATTGCACTAGTAGCGCCTCCAGTAGCTCCTCCAAGGGATGCACCAAGTGCTACAGAAGGAAGCAGTGATGTTTGATCTTCTTCTTCTCTTAATTCATTACGCCCTGATTCTTTGATCCCTTCATATGTACCTCCAGTAACAGCCCCTGCTGCTGCTGCTTTTGCTGGGCTTTTCTTAATAATATTAAGAATATTTTTAATGTTCTTCGCTTTTTTTGCAACGCCTGCGACAGGTATAAAAATAGTTGGATCTAAAATAATAGACGCAAGAGTACCACCAACACCCCCAGAGTCACCATAGTCTTGCATAGTTTCTAATTTCTTTTTTATTTTTGTAGGTAGGGCTTTACTAATAGGAGAGACAATATCAGCCACCTGGTTTTTACCCCATGATTTTAAAGGATGTTTCTTTTTATATGCTTGACGGTGTTGTTTATAAAGTCCTTTTAATGCGTTAGCTAGCTCTTCATCCCCTTCTGATAATCTTTCTATTTCTCTATCCCGATCTTCTCTAGAAACAGTTTCATCTGCTTGAGATAATTTATGTTTAGCTTTTTTCAAATCATCTGATACTAGATTTTCATTTTCATTATCATCCAATGACGCAGCGTATTCTAAAATTTGGTTTCTAATTTTATTACTATTCATTATCATCTCCAATAAAGTCGGATGCTTCAAAATGTTCCATAATCTTACGCATATTTTTCCTATTATTTCGTAAAGATTCTAACCAGTTATTTAAGTTTTCTCTGTATCCTTTTGCACTTGCTAGTCGATCAGGCATTACTTGTTTTCTTGCTGATGCCATACCTTCATTCGTTTTAGGTAGGAATTCAGACATTTCCAACGTAATATCCACCCCTTTACTGGATAGCTGATTCATATTTTCATAGAATTTTTGGTAACCTCTTTTAGAAGTTTCATTTCTAAATGCTTTTGCAGATCGTTTAAAGAAGTTTGACGCTCCTGATAAGATTCCCTCTCTTTCGCCTTCTCTTAAGAAAGATTGATCATTTGCCCATCTTTCTAAATAATCTTGTCCATTAGGTCCTCTTAAATCATTAACAATTTTCTCACCTATTGATTCCATATCAGAAATAGCTCTTATATTTTCAGCCATTGCTTTCAGTTTTGTTTGCTTAGTTAACTCTTTTAGTGATGATCCGGTTATTTTAGCTTTAGCTTCACGTGTTAGCCTTGCATTTTCTGTTTTTTGGTTATTCGCACGCTCCATGGCTTTCATTTTGTCTTCATGCCTAGATTGCATGCGCTCTGATTTTTCTGCTTCTTTGACATCTTGTTTTTCTTCTTTGATGCGATTAATCTCTAATCTTCTTTCATGCTCTTTTTCTTTCAACTCTTTGCTTCTTTCATGTGCTGTAGTTTCACGTTCATGTAATATCTTAAGCTTTTCTTTTGCTGCGTCTTCTGCATATTTCAGATCATGCTCTTCTTTTCTAGAGGACTCTAGCTCGTCAGCATACTCTCTTCTGGTCTTTTCCATACCCATTAAGCTATCAGAAGACTCTTTAGAAAAAATACGCATATAATCTTTTACTTGGTCTGTAGCATCATAGATACTTCTTTTAAACCCTTTCTTCATTTCCCCAGTTAAGTCATATGCTTCTTCCTCAGGTAATAAAGATGATCCAGCCATAGCTTTAGTTTTATTTAATCCTAGCATCCCTGATAAAGAATGTGTTGCCAACCCTAAAACAGGGGATGCTACCACTTTCGATGCAATACCTGCCAAGGCTCTCTTCCATTTCTTTCTTTTATTTTTTTTACGTTGCTGCCTTTCTTTTTCTTCCGCTGCTTCCTTTTCTCTTTTAATTTTAGCTAATTCTTCTTCTTTTTCTTTTTTTGCTTTATCAGCATGGTAATTCGAATAATTTCTTTCAAATTCTCTTTGCACAAAATCTCTTTTGCGAGACATATCTTCTAATCTATTATTGTGACTGCTTTGAAATCTGTCATTCAAATGATCATTATGCTGTTTAGTAATTTCTAATAATTCTTTCATGTTCTATCCTGCAACATTGCCCTCCACATTAGCTGAAGAAGGTTTTGGTACTGCAACTTCTGGCTGATCTGCACTTACTGTATTGCCTTCTACATTAGCAGTAGCAGGTGTTGGCTCTCCATTATTATCAGCAGACGGTTTATTTGCTGTCCCAGATTTGTTTATTGGAGATTTATTGATGAAGTCTTCATTACGCTCTTGTGGTGGCTTTTTGTCCTTCATACCTAAATTCTCTTGGGTTCTATCATGTCTGGCTTTTTCTTTAGCATCATCCATTTCTGCGTCAGTAAGCTGTCTGCTCTCAGCTGTTTTCTCTGCGTCAGCTCTTGAACCTTGACGTACTTTTGTGTCGGCATCTTTTAAATCTCTTTCAAATTTTATTTGATCTGCTTCACTTTTGAAAATTTGTACGCCTATATCTTGTTGCTTCTTCAAAAATTTTTCTATTTTATCTTCGGTACTGATAATGAACATAAAGCTTTCGTTGTCCATCTTTTTACTTTCATTATTTGATAAAGCTTTCCACATTTTATCCTTTTCACCATCAGTAATGTCAAATATTCCACGTGCCACTTCATCAGTAAATAATGATGTATCTTTTAACACTGTTTCTATATATGTTTTACTTTTACTCAATTGAACATCTGCAAATTCCCCATTTCCTAAGGCCCTATATTCTTGCAGCCTCCTAATATTGTCCAGGGATAATTTACCTGTCTTTGCGATCTCACCTTTTATATCATTTATATTCTTCAAAGCAGCTTGTTTAGAGTGATCACTCGTTGTTCTGTTTTCTGTTGTGTCTTTAATAGCATTGTTTAACATTGCATGCCTATCATCTATAGCTTTCATCCTTGGGTTATAAGCTGTTTCTATATCATTACGTGCTTTATCAGCAAGAGCAGTGGAGTGTCCTATAACCTTATTTTTATACTCTATATCTTCGCTTGATACATCATTCATTCTTTTCATTTCATCTAAAGAATCATTAAAGAATCTTTTATGCTCATGCTGTAACATAGCATCTCCGATCTGTCTTCTAGATAATCTATCCATGTTATCTCTTAACTGTGTATTATTAGATATCCGACCACCCATGGCTTGTGCGCCATCAAAACTGTTTGCAAACTTCCTCAGTGAGCTATCAGTTAATACATCAGAACCTCGAATGTGAGCATCAAATACTTTATCAAAGTTAGAAATAAATTCTTTTTTCTTATTATCAAACTCTTTAATTTTTTTATCGAAATCTTCTCTTGATGCTTGAAGCTCTTCCCTTTGCTTTTTGTTAAGCGTGACATACTCGTTATTGTTTAATTCAGCTTCTTTTTCTCTTTGTAGTGTAAGAATTTCATCATTTGTTTTTTCTATCTCTTGTTTGTAGTCCACCATTTTTTTGACATATTTAAAATTAAATAGATCTGGTTGAGACTGAGACATTTCCATGAATTTATCTAAAGATATACCCTCGTCATTTCCTAATCCACTCAATATTGAATCTATTTGTGCTTCATCCATATGTGAATAATGCGATTTTAAAACATTCTTTAAATCTTTTTTTGAAATGCTATTGTTTTTATCTACGAACTCTGCAATTAACTGGTTATCAGCCCCAGATTGAGAAAGACTTTCTTTATATGTTTTCATAGCATCTACAGTGTTTGTAGGTGACTGCTCCAACAGTTCATTATATTCTTTTTCTTCCTCCCTCAGCTTATCAGTTAGTTCATATTTACCTGGCTGGGCTTGAGCTTGTTTATAAAAGTCCTCCATCTCTTGCTCATCAAACACATTTTCATGCGCTCTTTGAAAGTATGGTACTTGTTTGATATACTCTTCTACTTTGTTAACATCAGCTCCATGATCTACGAGAATTTTTGAAATAGTATTTACATTAGTTACTTGCTGTAGCTTGGAAAATAGAGGTGCTGCCTTAATCCGTTTTTCTTCTGGTGACAAGTTAGGATCGCGTAATATGACATTAACAGCTTCTTTTAATGATATTGCTGTCTCTTCTACTTCCATACCAAATTTATTCAATGCCTCTAGTCCGTCTGGTGTCATTTCCCCTGTTTCCCGATTAAAATATTTATCTGGAAAATTTTGAATCTCATTTAAAATATCATCTGATTTTTTCTCTATATCTGCTAGATCATTCATATGTAGGTCAGTGGCTTTGACCATGGTGTCCGCCAAACTATTTAATGTACCAACTACTGCTGCGGCTCCTTTTTCTTTGACTTCGTGGAAGTACTTTAGCGCTTCTGGCGAGGCTTGTATTTCCCGTGTCATTGTATCAACTAATGCCTTTTTATCGTGAGCTTCTACTAATTTGCCTTGTTCTTCATCCCATACTTCCAAGTTGTAAGATTCTATAGCATCTGTATCTCCCTGGATTGCAGACTTAACAATATACTTTGACTCAGCAGAAGCTAGTTGATCAGCAAAATTATCCGAATTATCTTTAATCTCATTTTTAACTTTAAGTAGTTCTTCATAACCATCATTTTTTATCTGGTCATTTAAAAAACTAACACTTTGTACGAGCCCGGTAGATTCTGCTACACCCATAGCTGCATTGAATGCAGCAGGGTTATCTCTTTTTGTGGTGGCGTATAATTTTGATGTAGCTCTCTGGCAAGGGGCGACATATAATTCATGTTGCAATTGTTCATTTTTTATTCTTTCTGTTTCGTACTTGCCTTGCCACTCCTGGCTCTCCTGCTGTGCTCTTTTTTTCCCGCTCATCTAGCAATTCACCCATTTGTTTGTATTTGGATCCATCAACAAATAAACATCAGTATAGATGAAAAATTTGTCACTGTTTGGATCTACAGAAGCTAATTCCGCTTGAATTTTTGCGTTCATTGTATCTGTGACAACGGTAGGTGACATTACATCACCAGATCCTAATGATGCATTAATTTCATTATATATTGAATTAATTATTGGCGTCATTTGTTTCATATATCCCTCAGCTGCCCCTCTATCGTTACCCATTTTTGCAGCAATTTGTGCAGCAACACTAGCCATTACCATAGTCATCTGTCTTAACTTTGCAGTAGCATTCATATATGCAATAATTGCTTTAGATTTAGCTTCAGGAGTTAAACCTGTAAATTTGTTTTTTACTTCATCAGGGATATTTGGATTACCTATGATAGCATTTGCAGATCTTTCCAGCATTTTCCTTTTTATAGACTTACCGTCTTTATCTACAAATACATCATCATGCGATGTCATAATCATTTCATATAATTCTTCATCTGTAGCATTTTGTAACTTTTTAGTATAGTTATCTTTGCTTACAGTGAAATTTGCGCCAAAAGAGTCTTTCATAGCACCTTTAGACATAACAACTTTTACATTGCCATCGTTGGTATTATTGCTCATTTAATATTTTCCTATAATTGTTATCGTCTTCTTTTAGTTTTTTGGTAAAGTTATATAAATTGTCTTCTAGAATTGGATGTTTATGGTTTCTTTTGCTTAATTTTGGCGTACTTTTTTCTGCTCGTTTGCTCTTAAAATGCCTCACATGATTCAATAGATCTTTTAATACAGTGATCTCCATAACCATAATATCGGCTAAAGAGCTTTCAATCTCTTCCATTTCTTCAGGAGGAATATTGTTTTCATATGCTATATCATCCATAGTAACTTTTAACACAGCATATACTCTTTGCATAGCTTTTGGCGCAATATGTGAAAATGATGAAGATCTATCGGCTAAAAAAAAGACTAACTCTCCTGGCATAGCTATTGATAGATCAAGCTCTTCTTGTATATTCTTAAGCCATTTGTTTATTATCTCAGCGCCATTTAATGAAAGATTATCATAAGTGAAATCATGTATCATGAATGTACTAATAGCTGTTCCTGTATGCATAACTATGATACCTTTTGTATGATTTGTATTGGATCTTGTCTTTTGGGTATGATACTCACTGGGTTAGCTGCCTTGTTTCTAAAATCTAAAGTATCCATATAATTATTTAATTTTGCATCATGGTATTTTCCTACTGCATATCTTGCTAACTTTAACCCACCATATGGTGCAACTATTGATCCTGCCCCTAATAGTGTTCTACCAATATGAGGTAAGACGTGTGCCCAGTGCGAACTTGCTGCCAAACCTAATTGATCTTCTTGTTGCGCATCACGTTTCTCGTAACTTAACCCACTACTCACCCTACCAGATGCAGATGAATGTAACGACACATTTCCAGTATTTCCTAACTGGGACTTTTGCTGTGATTCTTGTAATTGCGCAGGAGAATCCAGTGCTGCATTCATGAGTTGTGATAATGCCTGACCTCCGTAGCCCAAAACGCTAGCACCCATCGCTGCTGACAAACCAGTAGCAGGAATTGAATTTAACAAAGACGACAAATATCCTGTTGTTGGTGCATCTCCGTATTTTTCTAGATCTTCTGCAGCTCCACCTGGAGCGTATACGTGAAGAAATTCGTCTTGGTCTTCGCCCATCCCCTTAGATGGCGGCATCGGATCAGATATATCGTTAGATATTAAAGGAGAAGAGACTAATTGATTAGCCTGATTAGGATCTACTAAAGCTTGTGTATCGCCGTGATCGTCTAATTCTTTTCTCAGATCATCCATATTTCCTGAAGAAGGTGGAACATTGGATGCTGTAACAGGCTGTAAAGGTGTTGCAACACCTGTCTGAGTAGGTTGCTGGGTAGCAGCGGGGGGGCTGGAAGGTGGAAATCCTGCAGGCTGATTCCTTTGACTAGGCAGCATTTGTGAGGGATCATTGCTACCTAACGACTGTAATGCTGGAGGAGATGTAGGTGATATATTACCTGGATGATAGGTAGTATCAATAGGCGGTCTGTTGTCAATCTGGGTATTCGCGCTATTGGTACCTGATGTAATAACAGGCGTACTTACGCTCTCATGAGGGGTATTCATACCATCACTCGTAGTTGCAGGGGGAGTATTAGGAGTAGCAGCCATTGGCTGCACCTTAGGAGTGAAATCAGGCTGTGTTGTGTTCCAAGGCATTATGATTTACCGCTTTTTAATTTTGCATCCAATGCTATATTTTTCTGTTGAGATTCTTCTAGTTGATTTTTTACGTCATTATAGCGTTGTTCTGCTTCTAATGATTCCCCTTTATGCCTATCATGGCTCTGCTGCCTTAACTTCTTATGTTCTGACTGAATATTTG
>JACSEM010000004.1_pt1 | contig 33415 bp, 25 predicted proteins | sample 8225391 | NCBI WGS metagenome assembly JACSEM01 (sample SAMN15704306, study PRJNA253121) | viral metagenome | isolation source: viral DNA from sea star tissue collected in USA, Friday Harbor and Canada... | host: Evasterias troschelii | collected 2013 | reverse complement strand
ACAGCATGGCTGGAATGGCTGGAGCGGCAGGGATCGAACCTGCGAATGACGGAATCAAAGTCCGTTGCCTTGCCACTTGGCTATGCTCCATTCGTTAGCACTTCCATTAAGAAAGGATATTATTTTTGTATGTGGCTCTTTTGGTACGCTTTACCATATCAAAACCTATGGAACAGTGTTGATCCTGTTGACGCATTCAGAACAAACGGGGAAAATCCCCACTGTGACGGGGAAAATCCCACTATGGGGTTTTTCCCATTTTCCCTCTCTCTTTCCCCGCCTGCTTTTTCAGGGAATTCGCGGAGCGAGATTTACATCACAAAAAGGGGATAGGGAGGAATAGTTGCCACCGGAGTCCCGTTGTGCTATACTGGTGGAAACAAGGGCAAGCTGTCCGTAATTCGGGCAGCACCGTAATCAGCGGCACTGCCCGTAACATCAACAGACGGCATCATATGCGATATTCAGAAAAAAACAACTCCCATTGCGACCACATCCCTGTGGCGGCTGTTTTTTTTGTGCGTGGGTCCGTCATACAGCAAGGAAATACGCACGTGATAAATTTTAAACCCTACACCGATGAAGAAGCCGCACAAATAAATTTGTACAAGATCAAAATTATTAATTCGATTTGTAAAGATATAAATAATTTTCAGGAAAATATTGAAGATATTATTGATGGTTTCATTGAAGATATTCTTGATGGTTTCTGTGAAAATAACGACAAGGTCAACCTCCTGAATAGATTAAAACCGATTTTGTTGGTTATATATACTAACATAAAAAAATTGTTGGATAAAAATTATCCTGCGAATAAGGTCAACCTCCTGAATAGATTAAAACCGATTTTGTTGGTTATATATACTAACATAAAAAAATTGTTGGATAAAAATTATACTGCGAATAAGGGGGGCAGCAAAAGGCAGACAGAAAGAGCCATAGCCCTGGTAATGGATATCATGGCTGATTAATTATTTGTATCGTTGGACCTCCGGGAGGCCATTCGGCCTCCCTGCCCACAGGAAAAAATGATGAAACAAAAAAAACAGACGAAATAACCCGCAAATGTATAATAAACAAGGAAAAAAAACCAATAATGACAATAATTGCGAATGCGAAAATGCTTTAAAAACCGCTGCATGGTGTATAATGTTTGTAGTGCTGCTCTGTATTCACTCTGAAGCTCTCCGGATATTGCTATGCGTGTTACTGTTTCCACTGTTTCCAGTTGGATTTGTGGGGGTAGTGTCTATTATTGCCCATGGAGGAGAAGGCCCTGAAATGGGGAAGCTTTTGCATTTATTAGGGATATTTTATGCGGGTTTGGTATTTATGCCCGTGTTTATGGGTATTGTAGGTGCATTTCTTCAGGCAAGACAAAAAGCCGAAAAAAAAAGGAAAAAAAATGAGTAAAGCATTGATAACGATATTGGGAACCGTGGTATTTCTGATTTTTGCCAATTATGCGGGTCCGGCGGCGGGTATTCTTGCGGTGGGTGCGTTTGTGGGAATTCTTTTGGAGTATACGAAATGAACCTGACGCCAAAAATAATTCAGCTCGCAGAGCAGGGTGACGCATTTTCCTGTAATTGGCTTGGTGATATGTATTACGAGAGATACAGATACGGACATCCTCAGGATTATGCCGCTGCGGTGAAGTGGCTTACCCTTGCGACCGCACATGGGATCGCCGAGGCGTGGTCTTATCTGGAATGGATGTACGCCAACGGAAACGGAATTACACAGGATAATAAAACTGCGTTGAAGTGGTACACCATTGCTGCCGAACAGGGACACGCCGAGGCACAGTTTAATCTGGGAGTGATGTACTACAACGGAGATGGAATTCCACAGGATTATGCCGCTGCGGTGAAGTGGTACACCCTTGCTGCAGAACAGGGACACGCCGAGGCCCAGTATGATCTGTCATGGATGTATCGCAAAGCACAAGGAGTTCCACAGGATTATAAAGCTGCGGCAAAGTGGACCACCCTTGCTGCAGAACAGGGGCAAGCCAAATCACAAAATAATCTGGGCTGGATGTACGCAACCGGACTTGGTGTTCCACAGGATTATAAAGCTGCGTTGAAGTGGATTGCCCTTGCTGCCGAACAGGGGAATGCCAGGGCCAAAAATAATATGAAATGGCTAGTAGCCAACAAAAAGATGGATGATAATGATGTGTAATACCAATGTTTGTCAGGCAAATCTGCCCCGTACAAGCGTTTTTGTGTCAATTCCACCCCCATACACCTGCCATGACAGAAACTCTCCTCACTGCCGTATTTCCACATCTCCCAGATCAATATAACCATCCGGATCAATATAACCATCCGGATCAATATAACCATACAGAAGCTGCTGGAAGGACGGAAAGCGGGCGGCCAGTGCAACAAGATTAGCCCGTTGTTGGTCAAAACTGGCATCGCTATTCAGAATTTTGCCTATAGCCCCACCTGTTTTTTGCTCGATAGCTTCCAGCAATTCAACTGAACGAGGCTTAAGCAATTCTTTTGCCAAATAGATTTGTTGGGCATTGGTCAACGGTGCGTTTTTTCCTCTCATCAATCGGTCAATACCTTTCGCAACTGCCTGCATTCCAACGGCAGCCAACCCTATCATCGGATCAGACAGCGCGCCCACACCTGTCCCTAATAAGACATTCCTAATAAGGCCCGTGCCGCCATTATCGGCATTACGTTCACGGTACATATTTGCCCACGTTTCTGCCGTAGCAGAGTTGTGCATGTAATTCCCCAGTTTTTTTGCATCAACAGCATCTTCTACCAAATTGGATAATTTATTGATGTCCTCATCAGTAGTCCCTTTTCTTTTCAGCACCAGTTCGAGTATCGTTGAGTTTTTCGCCATGGCTTCGTGCTGTTTGGGATCCATGGTCCCTACCCAATATATGCCCTTGCCCTGCTCTGCCTTCCCCTGAAAATTAGCAGTGACCCCTGCATTGAATGCCTTAAGATTTTCTTGCTTTATTCCGTCTATAATTTTTTCGGCATCCCGTGATTCATTGTTAAATATTTTTCTCCCCTTTTTAAAGGCCTCCTCATTATCCTTCATCACACTGTAATTTGAACGTGCAGTTTTAAGAAGGGGTGAGACCGTATCATTCGTTTCCTTTATGACTTCTGCGGCTTTGGCATACGTCTTTGCCTCTCCGTAGAGGTTGCTATTGCGTAAAACATCAGCGTGTTCCCTTAAAACACTATAAAGGACCTCCGACTGTCTCAGGGTAAGCGGATTCCCCGCCATGGTGATGGAATCCTTACCACTGCGATCCTTGATTATTCTGAATACCGAACCTTCAGCGGTGATTTTGGATACTCTCTCAAGGATTTTTTTTGTCAGCAACGGCTGTCCTTCTCCACCGGCCACAGCATTCACTATACGGACAGTCTCAATCATTCCCAGCGGCTCTGTATTGTCCTTGTAGGCAGTTTCGTATTGCTGCATTGCATTGGTTTTTTCTGTGAGGAGAATATCTTCAGCATTTGTCACAACGTTTGATGTTGATGAACCAGGATACAAAGTCTCGGAAATGCTGTCTTCTGCTTTCTGAATCTTGACTTTTGCCCGCTTCGGCAATGCCTTTTTCAATTCCTGCAAAGCAACAGGATTTTCCGAGGCCAAGGTACGCAAAACAGAATGCGGTATTAGTTCAATAGGAATGAGACCTGCCTGCAGACCGGCTCTGATTTCTTCGAGTGTCGTGTCTCCTGCATCTTTTCCTAAACCCAGGACCTCAGCAACTTTTGACACTGCCGCATTCCTGTCCGAATCGGGTTTCCTGTTCAACATGCCTTTTATCCAGCCTCCATCCGGTTTTACTACTTTTGCTACGTTTATTACTGCCGGCAAAGCCCCGCCAAACCCCGCTCCCAGTGCTGCGGACCCTGCCACGTTGGAAAGACTACGACCTTCCAGTGCGGATTGTACTCCACTGCCCGCACTGGCAAGGCCTGCTCCTTTTATAGTAGCCTGTTTGATACTGCCACTGGTATTCAATCCTCTCAAAATCTTCTGACCCACGCTCCCACCCAAACGGACAAGACCAATACCACCGCCAATACCACCGCCAATACCACCGCCAACATCAGCCACTGCCGAGAGCCAGGGGTGGTCTTCTCTGGTTTTGTCCAGTTCCGCAATGTTTCGGTCACGTGCTTCTGAATATGTCTTATCCGAGGTCAGGGCATCCCAGGCAGCTTCACCTGCCCCATACAACCCGAAAGTGCCGGATTGTAAAGCAATTTCAAGAAGGTTTTTTGCGGTTTCCCCTCCGCCCGGATTGTAATTTTCCGGCACAGCTTCATCGGCAGGTAACTGTGCAGTTTCATCAGCAGGATTGTAATTTTCCGGCACAGCTTCATCGGCAGGTAACTGTGCAGTTTCCCACATTCCAGGGTCGTAGTTCCGGTAGGCTGTCTCCTCCGCTTCCTCTTTCCTGTCGGATTTGCCTTCCTGGTCCTCCCTGGCTTTCCGGTAAAAGGTGGTCGGTTTCGAGGGTACATTATTGGAAGACCCTGAAGCAGCAATATAGAATGCTCCGAGGCCGCCATAGGAAGAGGCAAAATTCCTTTTTATAGTGTTTGTATTGTCAATAGTTCTTTTTATTTGGGCATTCCGTATAACTTCAATCAATTCCATAATCTGGGTGACGGTTTCCTGAGGCATACTGCCCTCATCATGAAACACTGCCTGCGCTTTTCCCCAGAGTGATTTCACTTTGTTACCTGACTGCTCGATTTTTGTGGATTCCTTGGTGCTGACAACAGAACCAGGGTCAAAAATCTTGTTGAGTACAACAGCCATCATTTCCCTGGATACAGCTTTGCCGGTACGATGCAGTTGTATGGCTTTATCGTAAGTATCTGTAAAGCTGTTCAGTTCGGCAATATCCTTTGCTATTATAGCTTCTTTCTGTATCCACTTCTTTTCTGCCATTGCACTTAACCGGTCAAACATGCCTTTTTGTGAGATTATACTCTTGCCTGTGGCTATTTGTTCATCAGTCAGGTATTGCAGATTATCAGGATTGCGGAACAGGTTTTCAAACTTTGCTGCACCTGTAGTCAACATATCTTCCATATTTGTATAGCTACGGAGGATATTAAAGTCTTTCTGTTCTTCTGTTTCAGGAAATTCCCCTGGCACTATTGGCATCCCCTGAACAGCTTCAGTATTTTGAGTTACCGGAAGCTCTGCAGAATTTGCATCCATCGATGCTTGTGCCTGCATCTGTTGATCTGACTGTGGTACTATTGGCATTCCCTGAACAGCTTCAGCATAATCAGGCTGTGGCACTATCGGCATTCCCTGAACAGCTTCAGCATAATCAGGCTGTGGCACTATCGGCATTTCCCTTGTCGCATCCGGCATTACCGTCTGCACATTGGCAGGCATTCCAGCATTATAACCGGTATTTTGAGTTGCCGGAAATTCCACAGGACTTACATCAAGCGGAGGCTGTACCTGTACCTGTTGAGATGGTTGTTGTGGTCTTGCCCTTTTACGCAACAATTCTGCCAATGAAGGGTAATACCCTGACTGGAATTGCATGATGTTTTGAGGCGAACCAAATGCCATATTATATCAACCTTTCAATGCACAGACTTTTATTTGGATGCTTACCATCTGTTTTTCCAGCTATTATTGTAAGCGTCCTTCGCAGAACCATAGTTCCCTGGAACAATATTACCCAAACGGATTTGCTGTTGCCTTCTTTGAGCGTTCAACGCTTCCTTGCGAGCCTGCTCTCTTCGTTTTGCCAATTCCTGCTGCTCATATATTTGCATATCGAGTTGTTCCTTTCTGTCCAGCAATCCACGCTGATTTCTTGCATTCATGTATTGAGCAAAAACATGGGCCAGGCCGGCTATGTTACTGCCAGACTGTGGAACGGCCAGTTTTGGATTTCTGCCCAATTCATAATTCAGCCGAGCATTCTCCGAGAGCAGCTTTCCAAGAACAGAACCTCCGCCCGGAACAGAGGGTAACGCGCCCCGTGGTGACTGTGCCGGAACAGAGGGTAACGCTCCCCGTGGTGGATGTGCCGGAACAGAGGGTAACGCGCCCCGTGGTGGCTGTGCCGGAACAGAGGGTAACGCGCCCCGTGGTGGCTGTGCCGGAACAGAGGGTAACGCACCCCGTGGTGACTGTGGCGGGGTTTGAATTTTTCCAATGCCAATAAGGTCGGTAATCCCGTTTTGCCGAGGCAGAGCTGAGGAGGGATTCACTGGAAGCAAGGCGGGTGTTTTTTCCTCTACAGGATTAACCATCAGGCTGGCAATCAGGCTGGCAATTTGGGGAGATATCCCGTTGTCGACCAGGTGTTTGATCCGGTCGGACTTGGCGGTATCAACATTGCCAAACCCCGCAAAACTATTATCGAACGCCATCTTTAATCCCTTTTTTGCCTAAACCGGCGGTTTCCAACCGCGACCCCAATTTCCCAGACCCCAACCACCGCCAATGCCCTGAGCGATTGCCCCAAATGCACCCCAATTGTCACGATTATACCTGTCTCTGCGTGCTGCCCAGTATTGGTTTCGAGTATCAATTCCTGTTTGAATACCAGCCAGGTCCGGTGCATTATGCGTCACTTGTGGCGTTTGGGCAAATTCCGGCTGATTCACCTGCGCACGCTCCATCAATGAAAAAATTTCATTCAAGGGGACGTTTCTGACCTGTCCAAGTTCCTGTAATTCGCCGGCACGTTGACCAGTCAACCCCCTCTGTTGAGCCAGCCTGTTTGCCAGATTTTGCTGCGCAATTCTTGTATCCATTTCGACCATCCCCATTTGTCGAGCAAAATCACCCTGTTGAGACTTCCTGGCGGATTCCGCTCTGGCGGCATCCTGAGCCTCTCCCTGTCCCTGCCCCTGCAACCCGAAAAGACCCCTGTTCAATGCCTGCTGAAAGGCCTGCTGTTGTGCCTTATTGCCGAATTGACCACTGGACACCGCCTGCTGAAAGGCCTGTTGCTGTGCCTGATTGCTAAATTGACCACGGGTGGCCTGCTGTCCAAAACGCTGAGCCTGACTTTCACGACCGAATTGGCCACTGGACAGCGCCTGCTGAAATGCCTGTTGCTGTGCTTGATTGCGAAATTGACCACGGATTATTGATTCCTGCAAAGCCTCCCTTCTGGCTGACAGGCGGGCATTGTCCAGCCGCCTGTTAAAGGCATTTTCATTGATTTTCCACAGGGCGCTGTCTGGTCTTATACCCTGCCTGTATAGGGTGCTTTCCTCTATCTTGCGTTCTCTCATTAAACGTTTTTCCAGGGGGGCAAATATTTGATTTTCATACGCGGTCTGATAGTTTGCACCATCACTCAAATCCCTGGTAATGCCCTCAGGAGTCACCACACTCCCCTGTATTGGGCCTGCATCACCAATCTGCGAAAGCAACCCCTTTGGCTGTGTGAACCTGCCGGTTATCGGACCTGATGCAGGTAATTGACCCAATGGACCATATTGAGATGTGGGTGAGGATTGGGATACTGCTCCCGTACGATCATAGCCAGCCCGTGGATCAGACGCCTGCATCCTCTCCATTGGTTGCACTCCCTGCTCAATCAGTCGATACACTCCATCAACCTGTTCGACAGTCTGCTCACGTTGTCCAGGCGGGAATCCCATTTCTGTCAGCATTCTGTCATACTCTGCCTGATCTATATTAACTCCGAGCTGACGTTGACGCGGATCATCAGGTTCCCTGCCACGGTACTGGTCAAGCGGTAACTGCCCCCTTTCAATATATGCCAGTTTGCGACCCAGGTTGGACAACTCATCCTGACTTTGTTTCCAGGCTATTCCAGCAGGCGTAGTCAATATTGGCGAGCCTCTTTTGTTGAATCCAGGATGTCCGGTTCTGCCAGCACCTGAACCAGGGTCAAACGGGGCTGCAAAAGTATTAATGCCTGCCTGGGTTTGTGCGTCATAAGGTTTTCTGTTTCCGATGGCCTCATCGTACGTACCTGTTACAGGTTGGCTTGGTATTTCAGCTTCCTCCAGTTCGATATAACCGTCTTCGTCCTCCACCCGTGGAGTACCACCATCAGTCAATGTACCAACCCCTGATATCGGCTGTCCGTCTGCATCAAGCTCAACTGAAGGTTTGAATGTGCCGGAAGTATCGGCAACAGGATCAGGCCATGAACCATCAGGATTCAAACTGCCAATCAAACCACCGGTTAATCCTTTGGCAGGTTGTACAGGTCGTGTTGGCCGTGGTGCTACAGGATATGGTGCTACCGGCCGTGAACCGTCAGGTACAGGCGTTACCACAGGTTGTGGTGCTACAGGCCATGAACCGCCAGGATTCAAACTGTCAATCAAACCACCGGTTAATCCTTTGGCAGGTTGTTGAGGTTGTACAGGTCGTGTTGGCCGTGGTGCTACAGGATATGGTGCTACCGGCCGTGAACCGTCAGGTACAGGCGTTACCACAGGTTGTGGTGCTACAGGATACGTTACCGATGTCGGAACATTATTTCCAATATCAGGTTGGTTGAAACCTTCCGATGCAAGTCTGTCCTGTCTTTTTTGCTCTTCTTCAAGACGTGCCTTTTCTATCAATGCAAGCCTGTTCCATTCCTGGGGGGAAAATCTTCCCTGCCCACTTGTACCTGGAGTATCAAACTCGGTTCTTTGGGCAATAAGTTCAGGATGACCTGTTGGACTGCCTGTACCTGGAGTATCAACAGGATCAGGCCGAGGTGTCGGCACAGGTCGTGAATTGTCAGGATTCAAACTGTCCAACAAACCACCGTCAGGTACAGGTGTCATAGAATCTCTTATAGCCTGTGCTACCTTCGGTGATAAAGACCATGGGAAGCCGGCAGGCAATTGTGGTTTGGATTGTGTTGGTACAGGCGGTGCTACAGGATACGTTACCGATGTCGGAACATTATTTCCAATATCAGGTTGGTTGAAACCTTCCGATGCAAGTCTGTCCTGTCTTTTTTGCTCTTCTTCAAGACGTGCCTGTTCCAGCAATGCAAGCCTGTTCCATTCCTGGGGGGAAAATCTTCCCTGCCCACTTGTACCTGGAGTACCAACCGATACAGACTGGGGTAAGCCGATGACAGTATCCAAACTGGCAACCTGCGTACCTGATGGAGTGTTTACTGCACCTGTACCTGTACCTGGAGTATCAAACTCGGTTCTTTGGGCAATAAGTTCAGGATGACCTGTTGGACTGCCTGTACCTGGAGTATCAACAGGATCAGGCCGAGGTGTCGGTACAGGAATAGCAGGCTGATTAACCAGAGCTGAAGGATCAGGCAGAGGTGTCGGTACAGGAATAGCAGGCTGATTAACCAGAGCTGAAGGATCAGGCCGAGGTGTCGGTACAGGAATAGCAGGCTGATTAACCAGACCAGTTAAAAATTTGATGCCTGCCGGGGTAGTGGCAAAATTAAGGAGGGAGTTCAAAAAAGATTCCCCACCGCCACCGCCATTCGATGTTCCTCCGCTCTGCCCTGCCATCACAGGAAAAACGGGGGGTCCGCCAGCCTCAGGAATTTCCCTGCCTGTTGGCAACTGGGCAAATGCTGCCATTTGCCTGTCGTAGTCTGACAGGCGGGAAGTTGCCTGATCCCCCCCATGTGTTAATCCCCCACCGCCAGATTCTCCTCCGCCTGTGGTCACAGGAAAAACGGGGGGTCCGCCACCCTCAGGAATTTCCCGGACTGTTGGCATTTGCCTGTCGTAGTCTGACAGGCGGGAAGTTGCCTGATCCCCCTGTGTCGCTGTTGGCAGCGGCCTGCCAGCGAGGTAATTGCCTATAGCTGCATCGTAAATATCCTGCCTTGCGGGATTCATGCCCGAAAAATACTCCGATGCACTGTGCAATTGTGGCAATGGTACTTTTCTAACATCTCCTCTGGGAGTCAATCCCCGTGTGTCGAAAGGCGAATTCAAGATATTCGACAGGCGAGCCATCTGGCTGAGTCCCAGCTGCCCGAAACCAAACCTCCCCCGCTGCCCCTGATCAAAAATAGCCTGCTCCTGTGGCGTCAGCTGCCTTGTCAGGGTATTCGTGTCGATGTTAAAGAATTGTGTACCGTAAGGCGTGATTTGCTTGGGCAGGCCGCGATACATAGACCAGTCGGTTGCCTCTCTGCCTAATTTTGCCTGGAGGCTTGCCATCCTTTCCAGGTCTTTCTGACTGTGTACTCGATCGTTATTGTTTTGGCTGTTCAGCAATAATTGCCCGCCCAAACCGATCCCGGCACCCAATAGTTGCTGCATAAATGTAGGCTCTGCCATGTTGTTTCCCTAACTGAATGCTCCGCCAGTCATATAACTGACCTCTATCGAGAGCAAGGTGCAATCCACTCTTTCTCCGTGGTTGCTGGCCAACTGCGCCTGATAGGCCAGCCACGAGCCGTGACCACTGACTACCCGCCAGTTGCTCCGGTAATTGTCCGCACTCTCCCCCGCCCATTCGACCTCATCCCATGACGCCAAATCCCACAAGGGGGCATGAGTGACAAAACGGCCAATGACTGGCTCATCGTAAAAAAATGTGTTGTGATTTACTGCTACAGAGGCAATGATTGGCACGGGGGAATTGTATTTCCAGGTGTCCCGAACACCGCCTACCACCTTATAGGTGCCAAAACTCCCGCAGGCGGTGAATTCTGTACACAGTCGACATACAAATGGGTTTCCGTTATCAGTGCCGCCATGGTCGCACTGAAATAATTGGCCGCTGTGACTGCCATAGAAAAGCAACCCCCCCAGTACACCAAAGGCATTAACGTCCCACCCGGTAAATTTACACCAGGCATTGTTTTTGGTATTGGCCACAAAAACAAAGCTATTATCATCCGCAGACAAAGTAGGGGGAGATACCAACAGCATGTCGCCCGCCGCCCACCTCACCATCTGCCATCTTTCCTTTTGAGTGGGGCTTGTTTGCCGTATGGCGGCTTTCCACTCATCCTCAATTGGCCGGGTCAGACTCACTACCGACAAAGCTGCTACATCTCTTCCAAGTACCGCCTGCATCGGGATAATCCCGGAATCAGTTGCCACGCACCAATCCCCACCAATCCTGAACGATCCGAGTTTGGAGACCGGGCGGCCTATATCAAAAACACCAACCAACTGCCAGGCGTTTGGCCCGACAATCACATCAGGGTCACCGGTACAGACGGCAACCTCACCGGAATCAGCAATAAAAATACAACGATCGGATATACCTGAACCGGAATCCCCGGACCAGACTCCGCCCGATACCAGATATGATGCCCGGTTAAAGATGGAATTAAGCGAGGGTATTTGGATTGCATCGCCTGTGGTCTTGCCTACGGTCAGGGCATAAGCATTCAAACCGTTATTTTCCAGCAGAATAAGCCGGTTGTCGTACACCCATGAAAAATTCACGGTATTCGATAAAAGGATACCGGACGCATCACCTTCGGCATCAACAATATTGTAGCTGTCCACTACACTCCAATCTGCTCCATCATAGATTTGGGCCGAGTTGGCACCGTTGAATAATGTAATGAATGTTCCCCCTCGGTTACCCAACGTGGAAACTGAAAAATTCCCGGAGGTCAGGTCACCTACATCGGCCTCACTCAGCAATATTCCTTCTTCGGTATCGTCATCAAAACCAAAAATAGAGGTTTCAGTGGCAACAAAATATCGCTTTTTGCCATCATAGTTGTACTCGAAAATACTGATGATACTGCCCGGCACACTCACCCGCAAACGTGTTCCGCCACGTGGTGAAACCCCATCAGGAGCAGGAAAAAAATTGTCGAGTATTCGGGCGGTGGATGGCTCCCCAAAACCTGAGGGGGTGTTTGTCACCCACCCCTGTGTTGGAGCCGGAATGGTGTGTATTTCTGATTTTGTCATCATCCACCGCCATGATCATGCTGTATTGCCAAGGCAAGTACCTCTTCAAATTCATCTTTGTGGGACTGGAATTCCAGGCCTTTTTGCCGCTTCCACCGCCACACAGCACCCAGCTCCACCACCTTTTCAGGAAACAAAAAACTATCATTATCGGAGAGCGGAGAATAAAAATCCCCGCTTTCCAGCCAACTCAAGCCGGCGTACGTTACCACAGCACCACCCGCATCCAGTCCAGGAAGAATACACAAATCCCCCTGATCAATATGATGATAGAATTGCACTGGCGGACGTCTGACCATGGCCGCCCATGTTTTTGAATCGGGGATTAAACGCGAGGTGCTGTCATCGGTATTGAGTCTTACGGTTAAAATCCGCCTCACGTCCGCAGGTTGGGCCACTCGATGTTCGGCAGGATATTTGAAGGGCAGGCAACTACCCGGAACGTACCACGATTTTTTCATCCGCTCCCAGGGGGCGTAATTCGCAATAAACTCCCCCGAATAGCCAATAAAACGCCTGATCTGTGTGCTTTCCCAGTCGCTTGACGTTTCAGGATCAAGACCCAAATCAACGCTTATATTTTCAATAGAGGATTTAATAGTCACTGGATTTTTCTTTCAGTATGGGTTTAACAACATTTCCTCTTTTCCCATATTTTCCCCTATACCAATCATCCTGTTTGCATTGGCAATCAAGCTGTGAAGATGACTATCCAATATTCCGGCACGGTCGTAATCCATTTTACCATTTTTACCCTTTAATATCTGGGAGGTAACCGCAGTCAAATAAATTTCAGGATATTTCAACAAAAATTCAGTCGGACAACCATCCCCAAGAGGTTCTATTTCCTTCCTGTATGAAAAGGCATATATTTCATCACCTTTGGGCATATGTATATGGCCCATCCAGATCGAATAGCACCACACAGAGGGCAATTCTTTTCCATGTTCAACCAATGCCAGTTCCTGCCCACCCGACACAAGTCGGACGGCACTGCGATAATGGTCAGGCAACGCTGCCTTCGAACCCTGCAATTCAACCTCACCAGGAAAACCAATGAACAGGTCATTAATGGCGCGTTCGGCCAGACCAATGAATATTTCCGAGCGGGCAACTGCATCCCGGTCATTAGCTCTGATTGATGCTTCTACAATCAATTCCGTTTTGTTGCCTATAGCGCTCATACCTTCCCCCGGAAAGTTCTGAATGCCTGATTATCAACATCATTCAGCCATTTAGACAAAAATCGATCATCACCCTGATTATTGGCTGCTGCCAGCTGTTCATAATAAATATTAAGCGGCACGCTTGCTATGATTTTGCCATTACCCCACCGACTTCCAAAGGAAGCATTGTAGTCCGCCCGGTTGCAATCCACAATATCATCGGCACAATACACCACCTTGTAGTGTATTAAATCCGCCTCACGGCAAATCCATATTGAGCGGCAGGTCTCCCGATCGCTTGCCAACAGCTCCCAACTCATGCAGGCTTCCCCACCTCATCCCTGAACATTCGCGTAGCATCTTCCAGGGAAACGTTCACCGTTTCGCCGGCATAATGCCGGACACCTGTCCAGTCCCACCAATCAACAGAAAGAATGACCCTTGCCGTTTTTTCGGTAACAGCAGGAATATCCTCAGGAACATCCTCAGTAACATCCTCAGGAATATCCACAGGAACATCCTCAGTAACATCCTCACCCTGTCCGTTTTTTTTGTTGGCTTTGTTTTTGCCCGTCTCCCGTCCAGGTACAGAAAGAATGACCCTTGCCGTTTTTTCGGTAACAGCAGGAATATCCTCAGGAACATCCACAGTAACATCCTCAGTAACATCCTCAGGAATATCCACAGTAACATCCTCACCCTGTCCGTTTTTTTTGTTGGCTTTGTTTTTGCCCGTCTCCCGTTCAGGTATGGCCATTGTTTTTTCCTTTTTCAGGGGTTATGTGGCAGCCGTTAGCCCAAAGACATCGGCTACAATACCAAGACCAGCCTCATTTTTAACTTTCAGCGTGCCTTCTGCCAGAATTACACCTTTCACAGCATCGGAGGTCTTGGCTAGATTAGGTTCCTGTCGTATAGGCCGCACCATCAGAAATTCCAGCATTGATGGGTCAACCAGAATGGCATTGCGCGCGATATCTGCGTTGCTGGCCATTACACGATTGGGAACCACGGTGACCTTGCCGAATGGCCCTTCATACATATCTGCCGTTCCCACAATGGTATTTTTACTGCCCGAATTCGCAGCATACCGGAATGATGCAACATTGGTGTCGCTCATGAATTTGACAAATTCGGCCTTTACGTAAGGAGAACAGACCACCGATCGAACATTTCCCCCGTTTTCGTATGCCGACTGCATTGTTTCATCAAGCAGAACCTTGGTAAATTTGCGTTGGGTTCCCTTTGAGGGTGATCTGGTGAGTCCTGTTCCGGTCACATAACCCCCGTTGTTCCCGCCTGTGCCACGGGAAACGTTGCTGGTTACCCAAGTCGGCAAACCACCTGAACGCCTGTCTGCACCGGCAACAGAAGCCGCGGAATCAACAATGCAATATTCGATATCCTTGCGGAGTTCAATGCCTTTGGCCAGTTTCTGGTATTTGGTGGCTTTTTCAACCATCCCGGCGTTGGAAACAGCTTCTTGAGTGCCACTCACAATCCATGACTTGCGGAAAATTTGCGTGTGATTCCCCAGGCGCTCCGGTACTTTGATCGCATCAAAATCAAAAGTATCACCCTCAGTGATATGATTTTCACCGGGCGGGCTGAGTTCAATGGTCTCCCATTCCGGGTGTGTTCCTTTGGTTTTCGCTTTCTTTATCATTGAAAAGATCGGAGTGTCTTCCGGTGTGATGCGGGAAACAATATCGGAAAGCTGCTCGCGATTGCCAACTGCTTCTGTACTGATAAAAGTGTTTGCTATTTTTGCCATTATTCTGTTCTTCCTTGTTTTTTACACTAGCCAATATTCAGATTCATGGCGTTTTCCATGGTGGGCTGCTTAATAAACCTGCTTCTGGCGGCAGAATTGCCAACTGCCGGCTTTCCTGTTCCGCGGGTAGCAGGCACTCCCCGCGATTTGAGGGTCTCGGTGCCTGCTTCTGCTTTCTTGCCAAGCCCGGCATAATAAATTGCACTTAGCACCCGCGCATCGTTAAAGGATGCCAACTCATCAGCGCTGAATCCCAACACCTGTGCGGACTCGGTAACCCCCTGCTGAAATTCCTGGGCTTTGTTCGGGTCAGTTAACTCCGGATGCAATCGAAAAAGTGTGTTTTTCTCCCTTTCCATATGGTCCTGATGGTTCTGGTTGTTGATTGGTTGCATAGCCTGTTGGACCGGTTGCATCAAATTATTGAGTTCGGCAATCGCACGCTCGCGCTCATCCTTGGCGGTCAGCCAGGCAGTGTAGTCACTATTCCGCAAGTCCTCGCCAGGTTCAGCAGGAATCAATGCCTGCAAATTCGCGGTGATATTGTTGAGGCTCTGTTCCGCAAATTGGATATTTTCCAGTGCCTTCGCTCTGTAATCGTCAAAGTGCTGGCGGCTCGCATCCATTTCATTTTTTTGGGAAAAAGCCCCCACAAGATCGGCCACGTTATAATTCTTGCCTTCGTAATCAACCATGACACCGACACCATCAGCCTCGGCAGGCCTCTCATCCGGGGCATCTTCCGGGCCATCGCCATCGGAAATATCGGATTCACCGGTATTGTCAGTGTCGGTGGCGGTGGCATCAACAGGATCATCAGCCTGATTTGGGTCAAGGTGATCCACAAACTCATCAACTGCACTGTTCATATCCAGCTCATCTTCGTTGTTAATAATTCCATCGCTAACCGGACTATTCATCATCTTCTCCATCATCAGTATCAACAGCGTTGTTGAGTTGCCTTAGACTTGCTTTGAATTCTCTTATTACCTGCAGGCGGGCAATAATGCAATTTTTTGCGTTATTGCTCCAATTGTCGGTCATTACCGTGGATAGTTTTTCGACTGCCTCCTCCTGCATCACATCCAAAATATCCAACAAAATCTCATCGGTAAACAGCTCCCTGATACGATCGCGATTCTCATTGCGAAATTCCCTGTCTTCAAGCAACCTGGTCAGCATCATAATCCTTCCGGTTGTGCAGGTTCAAACAAATCAACGGGGGGAATTTTACCGGCCTTGATATACTCCAACGTCAATCTCTCCCGATGTTTCATCATGTCAAGCTGCCCTTTCAAAATCGTCAGATTTGCCTGAATATCGGCCTGCTGTTGTTGGGTTTTCAGGTCCGCCCCCATCTGTGCTGCTTCCTTTATTTTGCTTCCCTCTATCTTCATTATTTCAATATCCCGTTCAGAATCAAACCGCTGTTGATCGAGCGTATGCTTGTTGGCGGCCTTTTCCCGTTCAATAGCTATTTTTGCCTCTTCAATACCACTCCCCTGTGACATGGCCTGCTGTTGCTGTTGAGCAAGTTGTATTGCCGTGCCATCATCAGGCGGGGTAATGTACGGGGCTGCGCTTGTGAAGCCGGCTGATTCAATCAATTTTTCCATGGTGTGATACAATTGTGTTGGTTTTACAAATGGATTGTCAAGCCCAAATTTCTCAATGAGACCCTGTTGCATTTGCAGGATGTTGTTCAACATTTGGCTATCCTGCGTGCGACTTCCCGCCCCCAGCCCTACGTTAACCACACAATCCATATCTACATTCCATACCCGTGGATCAAAAACTTTCCATTCATTTTTGATTTTTGCCTTTTTTTCTGAGTCGGAGTGTTGAATGACCAGCTTTAGCAGGCCACGGAAAGCATCCTTGATCCCTCCGTTGCTCAGCACCCTGATCATCATTTCTACTTGATGGTGGCCCTTTTCCGAGGCCATCAAGGCAGCCGTGGCTGAGGTGCCGGATAACTGTTCAGGCGATAGTCCGCCACTGTTTTCGGTCGCTCCGGTATTCTGCTCAAGTTCATTATCGAAAAATTGCATCACCTTGAATGAATTTTCGGCAATGAAAGGGCGGGTAACCACAGAATATGCGTCTTGGGCGGCCATGTTGTTTTTCAGCAGAATGGGCTTGCCAAAGCGCTGCTCGTACAGTGATTTGGGGTCTTCCACAGCGCTAATGTTAACAAAACTCAGGGGGTTATTTTGCCAATACGTATTGTCTAATGCCGACCGCAACAGGCTGGTCTTGATCCGCTGTACAGGAATGGCATCGTCCGACAACGACCGCCCCTCAAACATAAACGGAGTATTTTCGACAACCACCCTGCCATAGGGTGCCTCATTGGTTATGACAGCCTCCAGAATTGTTCCGTGGCTACCGGAATCATCGGACGAATCAGGACAATATACAAATTTCCAAATTTCAGCCTTGCCATCATCATCCAGGTCAATACGAACGTATAATTCGTAAATCAGTAGTTGTTCCATTGATTTTGTCAGTTCATGATGTGGGGTATCTGTCGAGCCAAAATCAGACCGCCACGCCCTGTCATCATCGGCGTCAGTATCTGCCGTATTGAGGGAATTGACAATTTCCTTGTTATATCCCCGACTGATTAAATCAGACCGACTCATTAGTTGCCTCTCCCCAACCATCGGACTTTCAGCAATACTTTCGGTAGCAGGATGGAGAAGGAAACTGCCACGTGGTACGGCTTCCAGCCGTATATTGACGTTTTGTTCTGTCATCCTCACGGTAAAATTGTGTAACCCGTTTTCATCTGGTTCTGAAAAATCAATGACCTCGGCACCCTCCATCTCCACAAAAGCCCCCGCAAATTGGGAAGTTTGCCCCGTGTAGTCGAACACTTTCACCTCATTACTGGATACCGCCTGCCATTTTAAAATTCCGGTTTTCAACAACAACGCATCCATGATCGCGTTTTCCAAGGCTCTGCCCGCTCCGGACTCAGGAACCACAACATGGTTGACGTAGTCCGTGGCCTGTTGTGCGCTCTCTTCATCGCCGGCACCTACCGGCAGATATTCCACCATGGACGAATTGGTCAGAAAAGCGCGCATGATGGAGGGCATGATACGTTTTACCGATCGCCGTAAGTCCGCACTGACGGCAGACGAAAATCCTTTGCGGCTTTTGACATCAGTCATAATTCCCCTGTAGTAATTCAGGGCCGTGTCCCTAAATGCCTGCCCTTCCGACAACCGGGATTCACAGTCGTCGACAAGCTGCCCGATGTAGCTTTCCAGCTCCCCAGGATTGTTATAAGTATCAACCATTTAATTATACCGGTGTCCATCCAGCGTCATGATTGTCAAGCGTACGCTGGGAGACCTTGCTGGTTTTAAAATCCCTGTACCCGCACGCAAAAACCATAAAAGCATCTGCAGCGTGCGAATTTATATCATGGACCGGTTTGTTTTGAAACACGCTTTTTTGGGCGTCCCAAATTTTTCGGTAATGGCGGAGACGCTTCAGGCCAACAGAGCAATACCCCTCATTAAAATCGCACTCAGTCATGATTTTTCTGGCACTTTCGATGGCATCCATTTTGTTTGGTATTCGAGGCACAATTACCGGATTGATGTTCAACTCATCCGCAACCCCCAACCGGCCACTCGGTAAAAACAGGTCCTTCCGCCCGCCATCATGCGGCCAATACACATCCCCAGGCTGCAAATCATTGGTGCGACACCACTCCGCCAGATGATTTATATAATGCGAGATTGATTCACCGCTGTTTTCGTAATAATTAATAAATCTGAATCGCCCCTTGATATGCTGCATGAACCATATTGTTGTCATATCGTTAATTCCCAAATCCCAAAACGTATGTACCGGATACGAAAGATCAGGGATGAAGCGGCCAATACATTCTCGCCTCTCCAGCCACATCAATTGCCGGGAGAAATATGCACCTTCGAGTGCCTGTTCAAAGGCCTCCGTGGGTGAGGATGGATTTTCCCGTTTCATGTCAGCACCCAGCAAATATTCCTGTTCTACCCACCAGTTTTTCTGACCTTCTGTGAATGAAACATTGTGATCATTCGATACTTTTTCGAAATATGCTTCATGCTCTTGCGTAACCACAGCACTGGAAACTGGAACACTATTGCCTATATCCGCCCACCACGGAAAAAAATGAAACTGGAACAGTCCTCTTCCGGCCATGGCATCCGTGCAATATTTATAGAAATAACCCTCTTGGCCCTCGGCGGTGCTTTCGATCGTAATGGGATTTTTTCCCACAGCGGGAAAGGCACCAGTAACAATTTCCCTGGCCTTTCCGGGGTTGTTGTTGCAAATCTTGCCAAATTCGCTGATGTGGAGTCTCTGAACCGTCATCGATCTGGTAGAGGTGGTGACGCAAATTGAACAGCCATGCCCAAAAGACAACATTCCCGACTTGTCTGTGGTGGCCGGACGCAAGGCCCTGAGCCAGTCAGGCAAATTCTGGTAGGGAAACTTGACCTTGTCCTCGAAAATGCGTACAGCCGCCTCTCTGGTATGGGCAATAATTGCGGCATTATGATTTTTGCGGAATAATACTTCATCAAGGGAAACAAGGCAAAGCAAGGTGGTAAAGCCGAGCTGCCGGGCTTTTAAAATAATGTCGCGCCCGGTATGGGCGGTAATAAACAATTGTTGGGCAGGATTAGGGGAAAAAAGAATTTTTCTTCCATCAGGCGTACCGATGAAATACAAATTACTCAACCGCCAAAGCGGACTGTTAAGTTCCTCACGGGTCATCAGTCGAATCTACCACCCGTGACACCTCATGAAGCCTGTTGTTATCTTCATCAATCACATCGAAAAGGCTCAAGTTGGTTATCCTGGTCTCGGTTTTGTCGCTCAACCCAATATCCCGCGAGATCAGGGTGGGACACATGCGGCGGACTGCGGCATTTTCGAATTTCTGTGTCCTGATAACCGCCTCAATGTTTTCACAGATAGCGGCGGTGGGCGCTCCGTCTCGGCTGTAACCATTCCACGCACCCCTCGTAATCCCGGCATAGAGAAAAAAACCGGTTAGAGTCAGTGCGCGCGGTAAATGAAGGGTGAGAACCTCACCCTTTTTTTTGTGGGAGGTCTCCTCACCCTTTTTTGTATGGCTAATTTCCCGGCCTTTTTTTATGTGTCGAATATCCTGAATGGGGTGACGGTCGGCCCAATCAAAATATTCACAGGCCACAAGCCATAATTCCTCCATCACATAATGAGAAATTTTGTTTTTGGGCCTGCCGGCGTGCCACGACTTGCTTGCTCTGGGGGTTTTCATGCGCGTATTATACACCAAAAAACCACCGCGAAAACTTTATGGCCTTTCCCCCTGGCAAGCGAATTCACATTTCATGGTTTGAGCCGTTCCGATATTCGGAAAACCGCACCGAAAAACCCTTTCTTCATTCGGTGCGGCTGGACAACCTCACTTGGCTTTGCGTGCTTTGGGAACGGGAAGAGGCCTATAGGTACGTCAGAAAATTTCTCATTGAATGGAAGGGTCCGACCTATCAATTTTTTAACATGCCTAAACTTCGAGACTACAATGCAAAAAAAATAAAAGTTCCGGTTGCTCCCCTGCTATTGGATCAAATAGCAGAGGCGGAACAGGTAAACAAAGGCCGCCTGATAAAACTAATACTGCAAAAAAATTTCAAATCAGCTCCATTGCCACGGAAAACCCCCGGTAATTCATGGTGAAAACTCACCTTACTTTGGGTGAATCTTACTGTTTCAACGTAAGTCACCCGTCACCGCGTGACTTACGCTATCTCCGCAAGCAGTGACGGGTGTTCCCTTCGCCAATAAGTTCAAGGCGTATCAATTTTATCAGGCGTTTCCATTTTGTCGGGCTTCTCATTTGATTCCTCTGCAGGCCGGGCAAAATCATCCTTCAATTCATTGAGTTTCATCAGTGCCAGATTCGCCTCATTCAGATCCAATTGGTGTCTGGCAATCTTTTTTTTAACGTGGTCAATATTTTTGAGGATATCTTCGTATTGTGACAGGTTGTTACCCTCTAATTTTCCCATAATGGAATCTTTCCTTGTGAATTGAACATTGTGAATATTTCAGTATTACATTTTTAATTAACTTCTTCAAATGACTTCTTCAATGGTGAATGTAGTAAACCCCTTTTCAAGATAATTGGTATTTTCGGGGTTTGTAAAACATACTGGCAGTACGCGGATATTTGCCTTTAATTCTATGATTGGGGAGGTGTATTCCATCACGGAAACTCCAAATGACTCCGGTATACTTCCATCGAGGTCGGGTAGCGGTGCAGGAACAATACTACTCGATACAAATCTGGTTTTGAACACAGCCCGATACAGGGCAATATCTATCGTGGGTCCCCCCTCTTGTAAATGTAATTTGAAAACAATGGCATTCTGATCCGCAGAGCTGGTTGCTTTTCGTACACATACTTTCTGGGAAAACCGGTATTTGCCGGCCTTTCTTATACCAATCTGAGGGCGTCTGTCTGGATAATTAAGAAAGTCAACCTCGCCATTGGTGGTCGATGTGAAGTTGGTATCCCACCTTAAGTCGATTATAGGGCTGAAACTAAGTGGTGTATTGTTTTTCAACAGGAATGAGCCAACAGCCGGTTTGACTGGTGGAAACGTTTGTACCCATTCGCCCCAGTCACTGCCCACCCAGGAACGCTCATGCACATAACTGTTACTGACGTATCTTTGATGTGTGACATCTGGCCCCTCAATATAAAGTGTACCGCTGGCCTCTATAGGCTTATTGGTGAAATCATCTATCTGCCCATCCCCGATTTTAAAACTTCGACCTTCAAAAATACCACCTTGAAAGTCATTAAAATCAGTTGAGATTGCGTCAGTTGAGTTGCTCCATGTAGTCAATCCCCTGATTGTCGTTTTTGCCTCCAACAAGCCATTACCGCTCCAGGCCCGATAATCGATTGAGGGATAATGTTCAGATGCCTCAAAAGTATATTCCTCAACTATACCCCGACCGCGGTACTTGACCAAAGCAAAACCGGAAACAGGGCCAACACCTTCCTCGCCCAGCGTTCTGTGATAAAAACCGTCCTGTTGCGGTGGTGGCCGATCATTTCGTGCATCCCAAAATCCTGGATTGCCGGCAGTAAGACTACCACCGCCGGTACCTGGCTCTCCTTGCGGACCTTGCGGACCTTGTGGCCCAGCCGGTCCAGTTTCGCCACCGCCGGCATTGGCATCGACATATGCCTTTATGGATGACTGGGTTGCCAGTGCTGTGGCACTGTCAGAAACCATGTCATACTCATCAAGAATAGCATTGATAGACCCTGTACCAAAGACAGAAAAATCTGCAAAAATGTTGCAGGTATTTGCCAAATGAGCCGCTGAATTTATCTTGCCATGCAGCAATGGAGTGCCACTGCCATCCGCCAGAACAATATTACGGAATGTGTCACTGATATCCAAATCAGACTGATTGCCGTTAAAGCCTCCAATAATAGTGTTAAACTGCTCCGATGACAGCCTTGAACCTGCACCTGAACCAATCAGGGTATTGCTCCCCCCGGAGTTTATTAAGGCGCCGGCATACCACCCGACAAGAGTGTTGGCCGATGATGCACCCCTTAGCATCGTTCCTGCACTCTCACCCAGCACAGTATTTCGGGTACCAACCGGAAAACTTGCATCCAGTTTCACCGTACCGGAATCAATCAGAATACCCCCGTCACGAAATACTACACCCTCAATCTCCACCCCATGGTCAGGGGTTGTCTCTACAAGATTATCGACCAGTATTTTTTGACCGTCAGCAACTGCAATGTCGGATGTCCCGCTGGAATTTCCGGCAGTCAGCACCTGGGCAAGTGTTCCAACACTGCCTCCACCTCCACCGCCACCGGAATTGGCATCGACATAGGCCTTTATTGATTGTTGCGTGGCCAGTGCTGTGGCACTGTTGCTGGCCATATCATTCTCACCGAGAATGGCATTGATAGACCCTGTACCAAAGACAGACAACTTACCTGGAATATTAACTGTGCTGGAAGTGTTATCATGGGGATTGACCCTGCCTACAAACAAAGGAAATCCATAGCCGTCCGACAAAACTATGTTGTGGGAAGTTCCGCTAATATCAACAGAATGCTGATTTCCGGTAAATGCACCAAGCAAAGTATTATAATTATCGTCAGTCAGGGCTGAACCTGCTCCCCTGCCGACAAATAGATTTGACGCTGCACTTTCGACCATGGACCTGCCTGCACCATTGCCTATTACCGTATTCGATACACCTACCGGATATGCTCCGGCAAGCACTTGTGGTCCAAAGGACTGTACACCCCTGTTCTGGAGAATAACTCCCTCAATTATTACACCTCGATTGGCCGTGCTTTCACTGATAGTGTCGGTCAGTATTTTCTGCCCTGTACTTATCTGCAAATCATGGGCATCGGAAACATTACCTGCGGCCAGTACCTGGGCAAGTGTTCCAACACTGCCGCCTCCGCCTTCCGGTCCAGTCGGACCGGTTGGACCAGTATCACCAGTATCACCCTTGTCACCCTTGTCGCCCTTTTCTCCCTGGGGACCCTGACCTCCACCATCGCCGGCATTGGCATCAATGTATGCCTTGATTGATCGTTGCGTGGCAAGTGCATTGGCACTGTTGCTGGCCATATCATTTTCATCAAGAATACCCTTGACAGTGACTGTATTACGGACAGTGAAATCGGCTAAAATATTCAGCTGGTTGCTTTGGGTGTTAATCTGGTTTGCCCTGGCATGAAGCACCGGTGTACCAGAACCGTCTGACAGAACGATGTTGTTGCTTGATGACAGGCTTAAATCATTGTGGGAACCGGTGTAATTGCCCAGGATCGTGTTGAACGAAAAACGGCGGATTCTTGCACCGGCCTCATCTCCAATATAGGTATTACTGGAACCACTTGTCTCAATGGCACCGGCACTGTCACCAATCATGGTATTGCCAATGGTCGTAGCACCCAATCGACCACCAGCATTTTGTCCATACAATACATTGTCAGTACCAACAGGGGAATTACCGGCCAGTTTTACTCTGCCGGTTGATACATCAATCCCACCATCCTTAAACTTGACGCCTTCAACAATCACCCCGTTACCGAAAGTGGTCTCGGTAATGATATTGGTTTGCAGGGACTGATCGGCAGACATGACAATATCATGGTCACCACTGTTATTACCTGTGGCCAGTACCTGGGCAAGTGTTCCAATTGTACCTCCACCACCGCCACCTGCGTTTGCGTCAACATAAGCCTTAATGGCCGATTCCGATACAAGTGCAAACGGTGAAGTATCCCTGAAATCCGATGAAGCCTTGAATGTGGTAGCAGTCGAACCACCATCTCCAAAAGATACCCCGCCCCTGGCCTTTATTTCAGGACTGACTGTAACCAGGGTATCGACTATATCAATTACACTCTGGCCCCCATCCGACTTGATTAAAGAGGTTCTGAGAGCATAACCGTTCTTCATGACTATATCATGGTCACCACTGTTATTACCCGCTTCCAGCACCTCGGCAAGCGTGCCTCCACCGCCAGCGGAATTAGCATCGACATATGCCTTTATGGATCGCTGGGTGGCCAGCGCTGTGGCGCTGTCAGACGTCATGTCATCTTCGTTGAGTATGGCATTAATTATCGTATTGCCCACAAGGAAAGAACCCTGTGTGAACAGGATACCCTCAATGGTTACACCTGTGGTTGAGGTAGCTTCGGCAATAGTATCAACCAGCAGTTTTCTGTTTGCCGATACCAGCAAATCATTGAGGCCGGTACTGTTACCGCTGACCAGAATTTCCGACAGGGTGGGGATAGAAACTCCACCCTGCGAGATTTTCAAATCAGTTTCCTGTTTCGAATAAACGTCAAGATTAAGTCGGGCATCCTCGGTATCGGATGCACCTGTACCACCATGGTCCAAATCAATAACAGCGTCAGAACGTACAAAACTGTCAGAGTCAAGTCCGACTGTATTGTACTCAAACAGACAGACAAACGATTTTCCGGTATCCAATGTTCCCAATATTACCGGAGCTGCATCAGTATCACCCGTCACGCCAATGCTGAAGACCTCTCCCTGGACTACGGGCAAGGGTAAATTATAGAGAATCGGACGATTGTCAGATCGTGAAAACAGCCTGGATACCTTGCCGGCAATGGTATTGCCAATATAGAACACAAAATCAAGGCGGACATCGGAAGTCAGGGTAAATTCAGGATTAAAATGCAAGGCAATAGCCATTATCAATGAACCACTGCCCTTGCAGACTACATCAGCAGGACTGCCATCTTCAAAATCAAAGGACTTTATATCCCGATAGATCGGCTGAAACGGCAGTTTTCTGTCAGTATCCGTTCTAACAGTGCCGTCACCGGCAATATTGCCCCAGAATGCCGCCACCCCTTTATCCACGATAAAGGCCTGAATAAACTCACGTGACAGCTGTTGTCGCAGAATATTTATGCCGGAGGATTTTTCTCCGGTGTCAGGAACAGGCACACATCCGACAGGATTATCAACAAACGTAACCCAACCATCCGACTTGCTGTAACGGACATACAGTTTTTCATCCATCACATAGCCGTAATAACCCTCTTGGGGAGGCACGTAAAACATATTACCATTATTTTTCATGGCCAGATGATGTTCATTATATTGTTCGCGCGGAACAATATAAACTTCACCTTCCGAAATATGCTCAACAGCAGGAATTGTTCTGGTTCTTGATGTAATTCGGAGATTTGAAAATATAGCTGTCACGATGCCTCCTCTTTCCTGATCCATGTTTTCCATGAAGACCATTTATCGGAAGCCGTGGAATCTTCATCATAATAACGCACAGCAACATACTCTATAAATTCGTCAGCAAAAGGCCAGTCGGAATCATAATCAAAGGTATATCTTTGAATTTGTCCTTTTGAACCCTGAATGATCATAGTACCCGAACCAACAAGAGAAGTCCCTGTGCCAAATAAATGCCGGAAAGGATTCACATAGACATTGCCAAGATATCGAATTCCACGAATACGGTCGACATTTTCCGACCAGGTCGGGTTATCCTGCAAGGCCAAAAGAGTTACTACAGAACCGGAGTTGATAAAAATATTTTCTCCCCGTGGTCCGTGTGGTCCTGGTTCTCCTGACGGACCTTGCGGACCTGCCTGACCTCTATCCCCCTGTGGTCCTTGCTGTCCAGGATTTGCATTTATAAAGTCAATAAGTCTGCGATCTGCCTCGGCACGTGAATATGTATCAAGATTGTTTTGAGCTTCTCCGACAGTTGTTGCCCCTGTACCCCCCTTGTCAATATCAACAATGGTGTCAGCACTCAAAAATTTATTGTGAATCTCGCTTCTTGAATAAACATCGAGATTGCTTCGGGCAGAATTCGCATCCCTGCCACCGGTGCCACCCTGGGCAGGGGCAATGACATCAGAAACATAGACAAAATCGGTACTGTGCCTGCCATTAAGAAAATCCGCATTAAGACCACTGCCAATGCCATCCACAGTCTTGATCTTTTCCAGTAACTCCAATGGAGTTTCACCAGGACTATCCCCACCGGAATTAGTATCAATGTATGCCTTGATCGAGGATTGCGTGGCAAGTGCATTGGCACTGTTGCTCGCCATATCATTTTCATCTAAAATGGCGGTTATTTGACCAGTGCCATGAACAGAAAAATCAGCCGGAATATTCACAGTATTGGTGATGGGATAGTCCGTATGTTTGCCATGAAACATTACATTACCGTTACCATCGGAAATGACAGTGTTGTAATGTGTACCGCGAATATCCAGTACGCGGTTATCCCCGCTAAAATTACCGATTATGGTGTTGTGTCTTTCATTGGTTATGTGGCTGCCTGAATGCGAACCGATCAAAACATTTCCATGACTGTCGGTTCGCAGTGCATTTCCTGCAAAACGACCCATGACAGTATTGTTCAACCCTGTGGGATAACTTCCATTTAACTGGACCGTACCAGGATGGAAAACAGCAATTCCACCATCCTTGAATTTAACTCCTTCAACAGTCACCCCCAAGCCAGGAGTGGTCTCGGTAATGCTATCGGTTTGCAATATTCTGCCGGCATCCACGGTAATATTGTAATTTCCACTGTTACTGCCGTTTGCCAATACTTCAGCAAGTGTCTGGTCTCCACCACCACCACTGCCGCCACTGCCGGCAGGACCCTGAGGTCCTTGTGGCCCTTCAATACCCTGGGGACCGGTATCCCCTGTATCACCCTTTTGACCGTCAGAACCAACCGGACCACTTGCACCGGTATCGCCTTTTGGTCCGGTTGGACCGCTACTGCCGGCAGGACCTGACGGACCTCTTGAACCGGTATCACCTTTCGGACCTTCAATACCCGCTGGTCCTGACGGACCTCTTGCACCAATATCCCCTTTTGAACCGGTTGCTCCGGTAGCACCACGATAACCCTGTAACCCTCTTGGACCAACAGGACCAGTCGGACCAACAGGACCACTACCGGCATTGGCATCGACATAAGCCTTTATTGATGACTGTGTTACCAGTGCATCCGGCCTGTTGCTGGCCATGGTATTCTCGTTGAGGATTGCCCCTATGCGAACATTGCCTATCTGTAATGTTCCCCTGTTCAGAATAATATCCTCGATATTAACCCCTGAACCGGAGCTGCTTTCCTCAATAGCGTCAGTCCGTAATTTCTGCCCGCTATCGATACGGATATTCCTTGCACCGGAAGTATTCCCATAACCCAGAACACTTGCCAGTGTCTGATCCCCACCTGTGCCATCCCCACCACCACCTGCGGCAATTTTATCGTCAATTTCCTGTTTGGAATATATTGCCAGAGCTGCCCTTGCCAACTCTGCACTGACCGCCCCTGTACCACCCTTGTCAATTGCCACGACAGTACCGGCACTGACAAAATCTGTAGCTGCCTGACCACCGAGCAAATCTGCATCAAGACCACTGCCCGTACCGTCATTGGCAGAAGTCCAAATTTTGCCATCGTTCAGCCAGACATCACCAACAGCAGGTATCCGCAAGGTATTTGACCAATTAACCGTCTGACCGACAGCACCACTGCCAGCCACTTTCAAATTCAGTTGATTGGCAGAAACGTCAAACTCAAGCAGGGAAGCTCCCTGACCGGTAGCTGTGAACACTTCCCTGTTATTGGCAAATTCATGCCCGACACGTATTAATAAGGCCTCATTGCTGTGAACAACCCGATGTTTTCCGGCTTGCAGAATAATATCCGATTGCTGTCCTGTTACAGACAGGCTCCGCAAGACAAGATCATTGCTGATTGTGGTAGCAGCAATCGTGGTTTCAACAGTCTTTTGACCACCAACTGTCAAAGCGATAATGTCGTCCCCAGGACTGAACAGACCAGTGTCACCGTCATCGGCAAATGTATAGGCAGGACTGCCAACTCCACCCTGCACATTACGCAATACACCGGCACGGGGCAAATCGTTGTTCAGTGCATTGATTGCCGATACCAGACCATCGGTTTCATCGTCCATTCGCCTGGCGGTAATAGGAATTTTGTTGTCTCTGTCACTTACCCAATTATGGACACGCGAAAAAACTCCGTTTACAAAAGGCATGGCGGCACTTCCACATAAAATCACAACGTAATACGTAATATATCACGTTTGCTTATTGGCAGACAACATCGTTCTGATGGCATCGTTATTCAAGGATAAATCCCGCACCCATACCGTTTTTTTTGTGCCACAAATTTTGATTTGTTCCCGCTTTTTTACAAAACCAAGCTTTTCCAGTATTTTTGACTTGCCGGTGTTTGATTTGATCAAAATCCCGGTGGCCTTTTCAAAATGATTCCAAAAATCGCCAAAACAAACAACACTATTGTTGAAAAACGGACTGACCGACTCCCGCAAGATATCTTCAGCCTCGGACAGCCCCTCTGTTTCAAGGCACTCCATGCCGATCATCGAGTTTTTTGCCATGGTCATCGGCGGCATCGTTGCGGCTTTGAATTTGTCGGTTATTTGGTACTCAAGAAAATATTTGAGTACAGCTTGGCTGTGTACATCAAGCCCCTCATACAATGCCGCGAAATATTGCTCCGTAGTGCCGGAAAAACCAACTTTGTTCGCAATTTCACCCCTGATCATGGAGACAGGCCGGAAAACCATCCACCGCCGGTCATCCTCAGGAATCCCAAGAGGAGTAGGATTGTTTGAGAAGGCACAGTAATTGGTAACGTTCAGAACATCGCCTCGGTTTTTTATGTATTTATCGACAATTGAAATATGACTATCGGTAATAAACGGTTTGATGTTGTTGTAAATTTCCTCCTTGCTGCTGCCCTTGATCGAAACTTCTTCGAGGAAATTCAGAGCAACACCCTCCCCCCACCCCGTGTTGCCGCTTTGCAAATAACCACTACTGATTATACCCACATTTTGCCGCCCGATAAGCCTCTGCATCAGTTCCATCAGAAATGTTTTGCCTGCCCCTTGCCCGGATGTAACCAACAGGGCAAAGGGTAGTTTTACCCCTATATTCTGTACATTGTGTGCAAACCATTGCAGTGCCAAATCTGAATGATCCTTGCCCTCCCCACCAAAAATAAATCTGAAATGTTTTTTAATCAGCTCAATGTATTCAAGGTCACTCCCTGAACACATATCAGTCGGTTGTGGCAGGGTTGAAGGATCAAATAAATTGAAAAAAAGCCGGCCGTTCAAGGTTACTATTGGCTCGGACGATCCCGGATAATAAATGACATCAACAACCCTTTGGGGTTTTTTGTGGCGAGCTAAAAACCTGGAGGCCGACCCCTTGTGGCCTGGGGGAATTTTGGAACAAAACAGCTGATTGAACCAGGTCAGGCTAATCAATTTACGGGTGCTGATCAGGCCTAATTGCTCGCAGGCATCAACAAGGACCACATCGTCAAATGGGCAATTCTCCTGATTGCCCTCATTTTTTTTCTGAGAAAAGTTTTTTCTGACCGCCCTTTTTCGGGCATTTTTCCATTCCCTGGCCCATAAACGCTTTATTCTTTCTTGCCTGCTCTCGGACCCATTACTACTCGCTCTTTTTGCCATGGGACTATTCAGCATTATCTCGTACCCCAGTTTGCTGGAATTTGTCAGCTCGGCAACCGCGAGCAAGACACAAAAATATGCCTCCGACCAGTTGCGGGAGTTATCAGTCCAGTAATAATATTTGTTGATTTCGGGGGATCGGCAAATCCGTTCTACGATAGAGGCAGCAGAAGCTGTATTTTTGGGTGTGGTGTCGTGTGTCGTGTCGTGTGTGGTGTCGCGTGTGGTGGCTGGCCGCTCAATTTTCTCATTCGCATTTTTGACACGATCAGGAAAAAGCTCTCTCAATTCAGACGTGCAATCACGAATTTCCATTTTGTCTTTTCCCAACCATTTACCCGTGAATGTCATATATCTTCCCCTGGAATACACTTCAATACCCGACTTTTGGTTATTGAACCCAATATTCACCTGGGAAAAAACCACTATGTGCAGTCCGCGACCAGACGGAGAATATTCCGTGTAACTGGCGAGTGTTTTCACAATATGGCGCTGTTCAGTCGATAATTCCTTCCCCTCAGCAACATCAAGGTCCACGATGGTAATGTTATCCGTTTCCGATAGTACAAAACCCACCCCGTCATAAATCCGCCCCAAAATTGTTCCGGCCTGCACAGCCTGGAGGAAGGAGGACCAATTCTCCTTTTTCGTAATATCGATTTTATGGCCGGTGCGTGCGTTATAGGGTACTTTTGTAGGTTTTGATTTTCCTTTTCGGCTTTCCGCTCGCCAGACCACCCACTTATCGAGTTCTTTCAAAGTTTCAGGAATTTTATCGATTTGCGTCTTGTTCAAAATAGTTTTGTGAGTTATCATATCGGTTCTCATAGTAAGGCAGCGATCCTCGTAAGATTGCTGCCTTTTTTTTTGCAGCCGCTGCCGATTCGTGTTTATTTCAAACACCTTGGCACAAAAATCTTTTTTTTTTAACAAAAAGATTCAGCAAGGACAAAAAACTCACCTCTCGCCGGTTTAAAGGGGAAGAGGTTTTATTCTTTTTCCATTGCACCCTTCCCTACCCCTATGCTTCAAACTCCTTTCAGTGACTTTTATTTGCCCATTAAACCACCTGTTAAGCGTGGCTTAACAGGTGAAAACACAGGGGGGCAGGGGGGGGTGAGGTGGGTTTTCAAAACTTTTTCTGTTTTTCAAGGGGAAATTAATCTGGTGAAGGGGAGTGTCTCTCTCCTTTTCTCTCTTTCGTATAGGTGTGTGTACGCACCCCTGACACCCTCACAGATAAAAAGAGAAGTATTAACAATAAGTTATTCAATATGGTGGGTGTCGGGCATAAAAAATTTCCCCGTTTTTAGGGGGGGGTAACACTCATAAAAACGGGGAAAATCCCACTTGTGGGTGTTCTTTTCCCCATTTCCCCCCTCTCTTTTTCCTCTTTCCCCACCCATTTTGCTGAAAAAGGAGGGGAAAAACATCTGAAAAAGGGGTGGGATGGCCATGAAAAAGGGGGGAAAATGGGGGGGAAAAGTGGGGTTTTTGTTGATTTGAATGGGGAAGTTCACAAAATTTGGGATTTTGGATAATGAAAATGGGGAAATTTTTGGGGTGAAAGTGGGGAAATTTTTGGTAAATTTGATCGGATCGTTGAATTCCTGTCCCTCTGGTTAACAAAATACCCCTGAAAAAGCAGGCGGTGGTGTGGCAGGATGTAGTGTGGCCACATGTGGTGTGACCACAGCCACGAACAGTTGAGTTTCCCGCTTTATCTTTTCGGTGAACATTCCTCACCCAGGGTAAGGCTTCCTGTTTCATAAGCAGCTACTGGCACATTGCCAGATTTATGCGGCCTCCACGGGCAGTGACGGGTATTCCCTCCGCCATTAATTTCAAGATACCTTGCTGCTTTATATTGATAGCGGCATTAATGTCCCTGTCATGCTCAATCCCGCAATTTTCACAGGTCCATTTGCGTACATCAAGGGATAGTGCTTTGACCTTCATTCCACAATCGGAACAAGTCTTGCTGGACGGAAACCACTGGTCGATTTTGATCAGATGTTTACCGTACCACAAAGCCTTGTATTCCAGTTTGTGGATAAGGTTACCCCATGCGGCGTCACTGATGTGCTTTGCCAGGCGTTTGTTTTTGACCATGTTTTTGACTTTCAATGTCTCGACAATGATTGCTTGGTTTTCGTCAACCAGTCGTCTCGACAGTTTATGCTGAAAGTCATTTCTTGTATTGGCAACTTTCTCATGGACTTTGGCCACAAGCAGTCTTGCCTTGTTACGATTTGCAGAACCTTTCTTCTTCCTCGATAGTGATTGTTGTTTTCTTTTGAGATTGGCCTTTGCTCTTTTCATAAAACGGGGATTGGCAACCTTATGACCATTGCTGTCAATACTCAGGTCGGTAATCCCCATATCGATGCCAAGGATTTGATTATCCTTGAGTGACCTGACCGGTTCAGGGGCTTCAAGCCCGTCATCAGTCAGAATTGATATGAAGTATTTGCCTGAACAGGTTTTAGTCAATGTACAGGTTTTGATTTTACCAACAATGTCACGATGCAATACCGCTTTGATCAAACCGATTTTCGGTATCTTTACTGCCCTGTCCTGTACGCTGATACCCTGGGTATGTGAAACCGACTGCTTGCCGTACCTCGATTTAAATCGAGGGTATCGTGCCATCCTCTTGAATAACCTTTGATAGGCAGTATCCAGGTGTCGCAGTGATTGTTTCAGTGCATCTGCCGTTGCCTCTTGTAGCCATGTTGTTTCATTCTGACGTTTCAGGGCTGTAAGCTGTGCTGAGGTTTCAAAATAACCAATGGACTTTTTATTCTCTTTCCACGCAGTGGTTTTTAGATGCAGGAAGTGATTATACACCCACCGAGCCGCACCAAACTCACCAGCCAATTGCTGGCACTGTTCCCTTGTCGGATAAAGTCGGATACGGGTTGCCCTATACATGGGCTTGCAGTCGTTGGAAATACGGCATATAATGGACTTTCTTTAGTGTTTAGGCTGTACCGTTGATAGCGGTGCAGCCTTTTTCATGGGCTGCGAGCCTGTGTCGATCATTTTAACAGAAAAAAAAGCTGCTACAAGGGCAGATACTGCAATATCACCACAGCCACGAACAAGGGAATCACCACAGCCACGAACAAGGGAATCACCCGTTGATAAATCTCGCTCCGCGAATTCCCGGTAAGGTGAAATTTCACCGGCATTATTCCACCAAGGGAATCACCACAGCCACGAACAAGGGAATCACCACAGCCACGAACAGGTGAATCACCCGTTGATAAATCTCGCTCCGCGAATTCCCGGTAAGGTGAAATTTCACCGGCATTATTCCAACGCTTCCACCACCATCCTTGACCATTCGACCAGTTCATCATGCTTGCCTCGACAGTCAGACAGACGGTATCTGTCCTTGATCCAGTATTTTTCAACCTCACTCTGTGTCAGCATCCGGTCAGGAAGC
>JACSEM010000003.1_pt1 | contig 34086 bp, 43 predicted proteins | sample 8225391 | NCBI WGS metagenome assembly JACSEM01 (sample SAMN15704306, study PRJNA253121) | viral metagenome | isolation source: viral DNA from sea star tissue collected in USA, Friday Harbor and Canada... | host: Evasterias troschelii | collected 2013 | reverse complement strand
TTTGTTAGAGATTGTCTACCAAACCAATCAACATCTGTAAACAAATCTATAGACTCTCCGATTAAATAAGCTTTTACTTTTTCTTTTTGTCTTAGACAATTTATAAAATATTCTTCTAAATCTTTACATTTGGCGTCGCTAACCCATTCATCAAATTTTATGAATAAAAGATATGTATTAGTTTTCTTGTAAAATGCAAAGTCTATTTGCTTTTTACGTTTTCCGGTTATACACAGATTACTCATAGCTTCATTAAAAATTTTTTTATTTGGATCAGTAACTTGTATAATAGCACAGCGTGAAAAGCTGCCGATTTGTAAAAAATTAGTGTTTGTTTTAATATCAGGATTGATATGATTAGCAAATGAGCTATAGTTCTCATGATAACTAGGATTATGTCCAAATTTAGGTATAGATTGTAAACCTATATTTGATATAACCGTATTAAATTCACGAGCTGAAGAATCTATTTCTACTTCTTTTGACTTTTTGAATTCTGTATTGATTTCATTTATTTCAGATTCTGTTAGATATTCCGAGCGTTGAAAGCGAGGAGTACCATTTATCATTATCCGTTTTCTGTTGTTCTTCAACAAGGACTGTATTCTAATAATATAATCTTTTCTTAATTGTTCATTAGGAATTCGTAGTACTTTGTATAACATTATTTCTAGATCAGATTTTACGCTTTTAGATTTTAATAGGCCTTTAAGTTCTCTCTTTTCGTGAGGTTCTAATCCGTGTTCTAAAACTTTTTTACTATGTGGGTTAAATATACTACAGTCTTCTAGATTTACACTGATCTGATTATTGAACTCCCGCATACTTGCTGTATCAGTAGTGAGCTGTACGTTATTTGATTTGTTTGATTCAGTCATTAAAATACTCACTCTACTACAGTATCATAGTAGAGTGAGTTTGTACACATAATCATTCAATTATTTCCAAGTATTTTCATCAAAGCGTGCTTCCAAATGTGTAGGCGTATTTCGCACAAAATGGTATTTACTGGATTGTTTCCCACGCTCGATTTCTTTTGTTTTGAAGTTATAAACCCCTATCACACTTTTGACGCAGTTGGCAAAAGACATTAAAGAGATCAGGTCGACTTTAAAGTGCTGTGGAGTTTTCACGTAAAATGTTTCGTGAATGCTAGCGAGATGCTTACCTGAGAAACAAACCAGTCCCTCTTTTAGTAGCTTCAATCTTTTAGCGTTTAATGTATGTGCATTTTCCAACAAATAGTTGTAGTAGCCATTGAGGTGCTTTCTGGTTTCCCAAACCATTGACAGCATAAGTTTGTGTCTTCTAGGAGATGATTGGTATCTATTTTCCCTAAGAAGATGTGTAGAAACTATTTTGTCGCTTATCTCTCGATACTTGCTATCCAGTGTGTCGTACTTGGTGTTGTTATATAGTTTTATCATGGTTAGAATGTATCATTTTACTAATAGTACGTATATAGACATTGACAAAAAGTCATATAATATGCACTATTTTATCATATTTATTGCATCTTTTTACACGATTATGCATTATAGTGGTGTACACTACTTGTACACAAGGTTATAGTAGTATTATGAAAAAATCAAAAAAGTCGAACAGATCAAAAAAGTCTAAAAGATCTAACAAATCTCCTTCAAAGATAGAGCTTGAGTCAATAAAGAAAGCCAAATTAAGCGTTAAAGACTTTAATGATTTCGAAAAAGCTATTAATAGAAGCAATATAAAAGCGATTCAAGATCTTATTGACTCTGGTTTTGATGTTAATAAGCGGGATAAAAACGGAAGTACATCATTGATGTGGGCTTCAGCGAAGAACAGCAACACGGAAGTGATTCAGATTCTCATTGACGCTGGTGCTGATGTTAATGCAAAGGATAAGAAGGGACTTACACCATTGGCACTTGCTTCAAGCTTTAGCAGCAAAGAGGTGATTCAGGTTCTCATTGACGCTGGCGCCGATCTACAAGCAAGGGATAACGTCGGAGTGACAATATTAGCAGGTTCTTTAATGACGGGCAGCAACAAGGAGGTTATTCAGGCACTCATTGATAATGGTGCTGATGTTAACGCAAAGATTGGTACGGGAATTACACCACTGATGTTTGCTTCATTGCATAGCAACAATCCGGAAGTAATTCAACTTCTCATAAAAAACGGAGCGAAATAATTATGACAGAGTCTAACAAGATTAACAACAATTTCAGTGGCTACACAAACGCCATTGATGGTGGCGATATAGAAGCAATTCAAACTCTCATTGATAATGGTGCTGATATAGATGAGAGGAACGACTTTGGACTTACACCATTGATATGGGCTTCATTGAAGAACACCAACAAAGAAGTGATTCAGCTTCTCCTTGCTAATGGTGCTGATGTACATGCAAGGACTGAAGCCGGAAGTACACCGTTGATGTTGGCTTCATTTAATAACAGCAATCCAGACGTGATACAACTTCTCATTGACGCCGGATCTGATATACACACAAAGAACAATTATGGAAGTACGCCACTGATGTGTGCTTCTTGTGAAAACGCTACTCTGAAAGGACTTCAGATTCTCGTTGATAGCGGTGCTGATGTTAATGCAAGGAGTAAAACAGGACGTACTCCCCTAATGCTTGTTTCAATGAATAATGGTAACAAGGGAATGATTCAGATTCTCATTAAAGCGGGTGCTGATGTAAATGCAAGGGATGAAGAATCTGGGTGGACACCGTTGATGTATGCTTCGAGGTATAACTCCAACAAGGAAGTGATTCGGGCTCTCATTGATAGTGGTGCTGATATCAACGTTGTGGATAACGTTGGATTTTCAGCACTGGGGCTGGCTTCACTATTCAATAAAAAAAACATAGTTAAACTTCTCATTGATAGTGGATCCGAAATAACTTTGACAGAGTTAGCAAGACTCAAATTAGAGTTAGCAAAACCCGAATTTGAGTTAGCAAGACTCAAATTAGAGTTAGCAAAACCCAAATTACAGTTAGCAAATCTCGTATTAGACAAGGCGTAGATTCTTATTGATGCTGGTGCCTGATGTTGGTACCAGCATATAATATGAAGGGATGTAACTAACCCAGTCTACACCGTTCTATACACCTCTAAATAGACAATAAGACCACATATATGGTATTTGACTGGGTTCTACTCATTTATCTTCCTGGATTATATTTTTTCAAATTTATGTCAAAAGTTTGACAATTAATGTATACATTTGTTTAAGTTCTAGATATATTTGCTATAGGATAAATCAAAAAGGAGAATGATTATGAATTATTCAAAAGAACTTAGTTTACAAGGTCTTAAGTATCACAAAGTTAGTGGGTTGGACTACTATCTGGTGTCTTCCCTTGATTCGGGTAAGGTATTTAACATCACCACAAACGAGGATAAAGACCCTCCGACGACAATAACTCTTGATGACATTAAGCAGTTTATTCTAGAGCGCAGAGTCGAAAAGCTGAATACAAAAATAGGAGCTCTCAATGTTTAATAGCACATCCTTAAGAAACGAGCTGTTCTCTGCAATAAAAAATGGTGACCTACAAGAACTTCATTTCTGTCTTAACGACGATCCTTACCTTGAAGTCAAGAATAGTCAAGGCTTTTCACCTTTAACTCTCGCCGCATCAGATGACTTACTACACATAGTAGAAGCTCTGATCAAAAAGGGGGCTAGAGTCGATGAACTGGATGACAATGGTAATTTACCTTTGACCGTGGCTGCAAAGCATTCCAAGAATCAAAAACTTTTAAAGTTTCTCATCGATAGTGGAGCTGAAGTCAATGAACTGGATAGTAGTGGACATTCACCACTAATGATAGCTGCTCGGTATAATACATCAAAGGTAGTTCAACTTCTCATTGACAATGACGCTGATGTTGACATAGAAGATGGCGCTGGAAATTCACCGCTGATGCTGGCCTTAATTTACAATGATAGAAGCAGGGTTGTAAAGAGCCTCATTGACGCAGATACTGATGTGAATAAGTCAAACTCAGATGAAATGACTCCACTAATGTTGGCAGTGAAATACCAAAGTAAGAAGATTGTTCAGCTTCTCATTGACGCTAGGGCTGATGTGAATGCTATAGATCTCTATGATCATTCACCATTAATGTATGCCATAGTCCGTAAACGATTAAAGGTAGCTCAGATTCTTAGGGATAGTGGTGCTACTGAATTAGAGTCAGAAGATGATACATTTAAGATTATAAAAGGCTAGGAGAGAACACAGTGACTAAATCAGTATTCGTATATGGTAAACCAATAGCACAACCACGGCATTTATTTAGCTGTATTAGTGGTCGTGCTCGTCCATATCTTCCAAAAAATGCACCTGTCCGTACGTGGAAAAGTGCTATAGCTGCAACAGTTATTGAGTGCAAGTTATACAATAAAATGATAGATTGTCCAGTCAAGTTATCTGCTGCTTTCTATTTACCCCTTCCAAAGAGTGGAAAAATAAAGGAGTTAACACCACATAACTCAAAACCTGATTTGGATAATCTAGTCAAAGCATTGATGGATGTACTTACAACGTCTAAGGTTTGGACTGATGATAAACTAGTACAGGATCTGAGTCTTCAAAAATACTACTCAGCAGTTCCAGGAGTAAGGTTTTCGATAACTAAAGTGTAGAAGCTTTAATCGGTTTATGGTCTTGTGTATCATAAAAGCTGTTTTACGGTACACAAGTTAGTTAGTGGACTGTAGGCGGTACAGAAAAGTTACATTAATGTAATATAAGAGAAAGGAGACATAGATGAAGAAAGTAGTAATGGTTTTAGTGATTATAGGGTTGATGCTATCGTTTAGTAGCTGTAACCCACCAATAGGGTTTACCGATAACCAGGCCTCGCAATCAAGCGAATCTCCTCGAGGTCTCATTATTGAGGCTCAGAAAAAAATCGATGCCGTACAAGAACGTGGCAATCCACAAAAAGTGGCTGCTGTTGATAAGTTTACTCCGGCTATACAAGAGCTAAAACAAGCACTTGTTCGATATGATCGAGACAACGACTTAGACAGGCTTGTATATGCTGTAGAAGTTTTCAAGATGAAGTACGACATTTTCAAATACGATCTAAAAATGGCGGACAGGTATTCACCAGAAAACTTAACACGTATTGTCTCGTTACTAACTACTATCAGAGATGGTTTCGAACGAGTACAGGATATGCAGAGTAGGGCACCTGAAGATCTGTTTAATACGGACAATAATGTTCTCGGCATACAACACAACTTACCAACACCTGCTAGTGCTGGATTAATCAACAGAATAAACGAGTGGGAAAAGCTTCATACGATTGCTGATGCTTACCTTGACGACTTAGTTGGAGTATTCAATGATATAACCAGTGCCATTGATAGTTTTTTGATTATATGGGACGAGCCAAAGTCATACGAGTCAGAGGTATACGGCCCAAACTCATACGGAGTAAGCGTACTCACGACCCAGTCTAAAAAGCTAAAGGAGATAGCGGCTCTATATACTTGTAAGCTCAGTAAGATCAAGGAAGATTATTCTGCATATGACTTACTAAGAGGATGGAGAACCTACTACGATGTGCTTGATAAACGACAGCTGAGACTAACAGATTATAAGTCCGGAATAATAGATATACTAGGTAGCCCCTCACGCCCGCTTATCTCACAGCTAGGACATATATTACCGCTTAACGCAGAGCCCCATCTTTGGTTTGGACACGAATTCAGTATGCATGAACCAAGTATACTTTTCTATCAGGATTTTGGTGTGTACGAGCCACATCGAAGGGCTGTTGAAGAGCTATTTTCCCGCCATATTCCAGAAGAACAAACGACCACATCTGATCATGAATCTTCCGAACTATAAAATACTCTTCAATCCACAAAACGAAAGCCCGGATAATAATATATCCGGGCTTTTTTATTTGATTAATATCTGTAAACGACCGCAACCGGAATCGAACCAGCATCTCCCGAGTTATGAGCTCGGAGCTCTCCTTTAAGCTATACGGTCTGAGTAGTAATAAGCGAGAGTGATACCCGCATGCTCGCTTCATAAATGCGAACGTTTTGCCTTAAACTATTATCACTACTACTAACGATCGCAGTTGGATTCGAACCAACATCTTCCAGGCTGGAGAAGATAGTATAGGAGGGTCTATCAAGCCTGGTACTCTACCGTTAAGCTATGCGATCTGAGCATCAACGAACGAGCTTATACCCGCGTATTCACATTATAAATGCGAACGTTTTACCATTCTAAACTACCGTTGTGCTTTGATCACAGCTGGAATCGAACCAGCATTTTCCAAGCTAAAGGAGACAGTTTAGGAGGGTCTGTCAACTTGGTGCTTTGCCATTAAGCTATGTGATCAGCGGCGATGAAACTACACCTACTGGATTATGCTAAACTCTCTCGTGTTTAGCCACCTACTCTTTTTCAGCATCGTATCATCACCACTAAGTGGTGTTGTGAGTACCTTAACTTGGTTCAAATAGTACCATAAACAATTAGAACTGTACACCAATTCCTGCATAAAAACCCAATTTTAATTCACTATTACTATCTGGTACAAAAAGTACACCAGCATCAACTCCGAGGCTTAGTCCCCCGCCTTTTAGCTTTGTCAAGGATTTGCTGTGCTTTTCCGATTCCGTCAATAGCGTTTCCAACCTCGTTTGCTGCTCCTGTGATTGCGTCAGCAGCTGCTGTAGCTGACTGTCCAGTGACCGTAAGTTCTGCAACTGCTCCGGTGATAGACTCAGAAGCTTTTGTGCTTGTTCCAATGCCTGCTTGGAGCTCTGCAGCTCCTTGTTGAGCGCGTTGAATTCGCTTTCTGTTAGCAGCACCTCGGCCGATGCCAAAAATGGCAATAATACCAGCAATACCAGCGCCAATAGGTGCGATAAACTTTTTAACTTTGTCCCACACATTAAACCCCCTACTTATTCCATTCGATTTGAATTTGCTCAATGAGCTGGTCAAACTGTTCAGCTATCTCATACATTTTATCGACTCGCTTACTCTTCTCGCAGGTACAGCCTTCGTGGTATTTTTCATACAACTCGGGGAAATCTTTATCGGTGTACAGATCGATAGCACTATGTATCGACACCCTAGCCGAACGTACAAAGCTGCGAAGTTGTTCATACTGTTTATACTTCTTTTCTTCCCGCTCGCGTTTAACTGCATCTACTTTTTCTGCACTCATTTTATGTCTCCTTTTATTTTTTTCTATTCACTATCATGTTAATAATAATTAACAACCACGACGTAGCCATGATTACTATTGTTACAATTACAAATTTTGATATCTCGGCAGCCATCACATTCCCTTCTTGATCTCAGTTTCTATTGTTGTGTGCCCAAGCACACGAAATGATAAATGCTAAAAAACATACTGTTATTACTACGTATTTAGATATCTCAGCAGCCATCACATTCCCTTCTTCGCACCAGCGATACCAAAACACAGCAGCATCGACGAGCTGGACATTATCAGCAAATCGATTCCTGCTTTCTCAACTCCCACTACGTGGAGTATTACCAGAACGAATGACACGAATCCCCAGAACACACCGATAACCGATTGCTCATTGACCGTATTGTCAACGGCAAAAAATGACTTAATCCATTTTTTCATTTGTCTCTCCTTACTTAGTATAAAACATTTTGGGTAGTGCAAGATTTCACTCTATAAAATTTCAATTATCTCCTCTGCTAATTTGTTAATTTCAAGGATCTCGTCTTTAATACAAGCTATTATATCGATCTTATCTTGATCACTGTATATTGATATATTTTGTTTAACTTGATCTAGAATAGTCAGCATCGTATCTTCGGCCGTCGACATTGTCTTTATGAGTGCTATTTTAGTAATATTTACATCCTCAAATTATACTTCGTACTGAACGCATAAATAATAGCCATATCCGGTCTCATCAAAACCAACACCAGAAACGGTTCCTATCATCGATCTATTCCAGTTAATAGGAAAGTGTTTTTTGGTTTGCTTACGATCTATAGGCACTAGATCATATCCTGGGTGAAACTTCCAGTGACCCTCACTATTAAAATAATTAGGATCACCAAAGTACGTCATTATCTTTGGCTCAACTCCAAAGAAATTGTTGTCAATAAAATAAGTGTAGTGTTTTAATAGTTTATGAGTATTAACTATCTTGTCTGCAACTTCGTATAACCGGTAAACATGTTTAGGGGCTATACCGCGAATTATATCAAAATGCACATGGGCTGCTGTCGACTGTCCGGTGTTACCCATAGTTGCTATGCCCTGTTCATCGGGTTTAATTACATCACCAATTTTCCACTTGGGTAGTTCTTTTAGGTGGGCATATCTAGCTGTATATAACATTATTTGTCTCCTATAACGCCATTATAACCGCAACAACAGCGGCTACACCACCAACGATTGAAATGATCATTGCAATCTGTGAATGTTTACCACGTGTGGTACTCTCAATAACAGTGACACGCTCGATTAAGCTGCTTATTGCACTGTCCTGTTTTTCATTATCGCTCTTGACTTCTGTTGTCACACTTATTCGTGATTCGGTTATTTGTTTCTCAAGAGTTTCTTTGGTATCAGTCAGCTTTTCCGTGATCTTATCACTTTTTTCAAAATGTTGTTTGTGCCACTCTTTATGCTGGCTAAGGTCTTCCTTTATGTGCTCCCGGTCATTTGCAAGGAATGCCATTATTCTGTTCTCCATCTTTTCGAGACTCGACTCGATAGAACTTTTGAGCTGCTCAAGATCACTGTGGGTTACGTATTGTTCGCTCATATTATTATCTCCTTATATAATTAATGATGCTGTTAAGATAGAGTATTATATACCAAAATCTATAAATTGTACACCATCAACCATCTTGGCCAACGCGTTTGCAGTAATTCGGGTCTCCAGTTGTTTCAGATCATTACTCAAAATCACCATCCCCAACAGCTGGACCATCTAGGTGTATCAGCTGCCACGCATTTTCATGAGCATCTCCCGAATCGTAGATTTGAAAATATGGGTCTAAGTTATTAGCCACCATAAAAAGCTCACCAGATGGTGTCCATTGTGTTGCATACGGAACCCCTTTAAAGGTAATCGCACTGGAGCTATCAACGCTTGTCGCACCGCCTATCTCGACACCGTAGAACTGCATATTGCCAAAACCTATTTGATTTTGATTGAACTTTTGACTCACAACAATTCTCTTTGAATTTGGTGACCAGCCTAGTGTTACTAAACTATAGCCGGAACTCGGCACAACATTAGTCCTCGTCGATAACACCGGCGTACCTGTCGACCAATCGATTATCTGGAATTTGCCATTGTTAATTAGTGCCAGTGAATTACTATCAGGACTCCACGACATAAACCGTATTTCCGATGATCGGCTGAATGTGAATGGGATTTTAGTTGGTACGCCGTCATTCCAAGCGAATAAATCCAATTTGGAACTCCGGCCAGTGTGACCGACTGCAAACCATTGTCCATTAGGTGAAAATTCAACAGTATAAACAATTGATAGGCCCGATAGAGTGATAGGCACCTCTGTAATAGCATTTTTGTCTCTCAAGTCATAAATTGTTACGTATGGTGCCCTCGCATGGCCTTCAATCAAATAGTGATCGGTTGGACTCCAAGCAATCGAATAGTCAATATGTCCCGGTCCTGTTGCCGGCCTATTCGGTAGCAAAATCTCATCAAATGAGTTTTCAGTTATTTCAAAAATACTCAAATATGGTGCATGAGTTAATGCCATTGCTAGATATTTTGAGTCATGAGACCAAGATAATGCTAATATGTCCAATGTACTAGACAATGTTAAATTCAGATTTTCGTATGCTTTAGTAGTGCGATTAAGTTTATAAACCGAAACTTTAGGGGCTACTTCGTATGATACTGCCAAATACTCACTGTTCGGTGATACGGCCATTGTTTTGATTGCACCGGGCGCAGCTATTTGGTTAGGTGATAATGGGTATGGTCCAGTATTATCGGCATGTTCTACTACATCACCAATTTGAGTTAGTGATAGTGCTTGGTATGGTTTTAGTCGCAATTTGCCAGTAGAACCAATTGTTGTATGTCGATGATCATATATTATATTTGTATTCTCAGGCTGTGTAATATGAGAGTTAATGCCGTGCTTGCGTACAATTACACGCACGGTATCGCCTATTTTGGGATCAGAGGGCAACAGGAATTCCTGTCCTTCTTCGGAAATAACAGCTACATTACTATTTTTACGCCAACGTTGTATGGCGCTATCAAAATAGTAACCTTGGTATGTCTGTCCATTTACTGGGTTTTCGGGGAATATCATAACTATCTCCTATTTCTCTACTTCAAATTCAGGCCAATTAACTTCTGTTGGGAAACCGTCCTGATTGGTAATATCTCTTAGAGCTTGCCGATACGCTAGCATCTCGTCTCTGTTGGTTATCGGATAATCCGGTTGTGTTAAGTGATCTGTTTCAGATAATAACAAATTACGCTTTTCACGTATTCGACCGGCTAAAACTTCATCTGTGACAACCCATCCATCATTTTCCCATACAGCATCTTTATCCTGTCGCTCAATAGTCGTCATTGTATCATCAGGAGTATCACCTATAATCAGCTTAACGAGTTGTCCTGTAGATTTACTCCAGTGTTTTATGTGAGTAAAATTCGGCACAACTTTGTATACCCCGTTCTCATATATAACAATCTCATTTTCTCCACGTTGCAATAGGTCTTTCTCTAGCAGCTCTTCAACGCTGTACAGCCTGCCGTTAGTGTCAATCTGATCTATTGGTGTTCCAACCATTGCACCATCAGTTAGGTCTGTTATTTCATGGATCTCACCACCGTACATCGGTTGAGGTAGTTGCTGACCTGCATAGTGAGCTACTATTTTTTCGTCTAAAACTTCTATACTTTGCATTATAATATCCTTTTCCATAATCTAACTGTTATGTTTACTGGCCGAGTTTCTGAACCTACTCTCCCTTCTATTATAGAATCTGAGGTCATTTCTGGTAATGTTGCATCGGGTACTTTATGAGTATGACTACCACCATGAGTTGTATAAATCCCATGTCCGGGGGATCTCTCATTATCTCGAGTTGCAATAAACTCAGTAGAATCAGATTCAGGACCATATCCCCGCCTTATTGAGTGAGAATGAGAACCCCCCGAAACAGAACCATGGTTATGTTCACCTTTTCCGGCATTTATCTGTACTCTATGGTCTTGGAGTTGATCAGGTTGTCGACCGGTATTAAATACGCGTGCCTGTCCACCATCAAATCTTATAAAATCGCCCGCGACAACATGTGAAACATGTTGCCAAGTACCAAGCATTCCTATTTCATCCGGTGCTGGAAAACCCGGAAACTGTATATACGCTGATCCGGCTGGGTGCGTATCTATTAGTTTTTTCCAATACCTGTCATTTGCATACTGTGGAGTCTGATTAATATTCTGATCGGAAGACTCGCCACCTTTTATCGCTATATATAACTCACCGCTATGTTGAACTATCGATACGCCTGCATAGTATTGAGTTCCACTATGCCACTCAGCGATTCCAGCTTGCATTATATATGCAATCTGCCGAGTTGAAAGATGAAAAAGAGAGTTGAAATCTTCAGAATATGGAAGCTTACCTAGCCCAGTTGAAACAATATCAAAGTAACCATTGCTAAACTGTTCCAATTCCTGCATCTCGTCTATGTCTTTGGTGGCGATAGGTTTTGGTGTATTACCTGATCCTATTTTACCAAACTGTTCTTCAGGACCTGTTTCGCCAAAAACCTTTTGCCCTTTTCGTTCTAACTTAGGCATTGTTTGCCTCCTGTTTTGTATATCATTATGCTATACGCTCCCATATTCTAATAGTAACGTTTGCTGGCCTGTCTTCAGTTCCTGTTTTAGAAAAGCTTAATCTGTGATCGTGTTCATCGTCGTGAATTAAAGGATTGTGTAATCCGGAACTTAAGCAGCTGGATGGTCCAGCTTCTGGGATTTCGATAGAGTCCATTGACTGGTGACAATCCTCGGCTGGACTGGTTTGTACTGTAATAACATTATTGTGCTGAGAATCTTGTAGTCCCCCATTGTCAAAATCTGCTGTGGCTTGTCCGTCAATCCGTAGAAATCGATCTTCAAAGCTGCTGCTTATATTGCTCCAAGTACCTGCCATATCTAGAATATCAGGTGAGCCTTTTCCAGGTAATTGCATGTATGTAGCACCTACCGGGAGACCCTCACCAGTTTGTGTATCCGCAGCTTCTGTGGCTTTAACATACCAGTAAACCCCAAACCCTGCCGACTGTGTAGTATCACCAAATCGTACAGGTCCTCGAGGGTTATCAGTTGTAGGAGCTCCAACCAATGGAGCTGCAGGATCTGCTGACGGTGAAATACCGTAAAATGGGTGAGTTCCTAAAGCTGAATCACCGTTGTACACTCCTACTGTATGTTGATCAAATTCGTGTAGATGGCCCTGTAATTGGTCAAGACGATATCCGTGAGTTTCAGAATATGATTGACCATTAGCACGCGATGTATCACCATTTGCTCCAATTCCGAACGCTGTTAGTCCTCTAGCATCGGGCAATTTGAAATATGCACCAGTAACACTACGACTACTACCGTCTATGTTGTCACATCGATAGCAAAAGTCAGCGGTAGCATTATCGCTATCACCAACATACGTTGAGTTTACTAGTTCAGTATAACTAGCTACATCTATGACCTGGCCACTAAGCTGTAGTTCACCGTCAGCAGCGCTGGACCTAAGCGAGCTATATACATCACCTATACGTCTGCTGTTAATTATATTTGTCACTTCAACAGTATCACCACCGCCACCACCGCCTGTAACAAGAAGCTCCCACGCTCCCTCACCGTGTGATGGAATATTACCCACATTAGGAGTTTCATCTGTACCAGTTTGTGCTATGTATAGTGCGCCGTCTCGAAGAACAAGTGAACTATTAGCAAAATACTCTGTGTTTTCATCCCACTCAGGAACTCCAGCTTGAAACCCATATGCAATCTGACGGCTCATTAAAAACAGTATTGAGTTCAAGTCCTCAAGATATGGCACATTACTAGAGTTTTGAGATTGGGTGATAGCTGCTAGTCCCTGGGAATAGCGCTGCAATTTTTGCATGAGATCAATGTCTTTGGTCTTCACAGGATCACCGTCTGATTGTGAACCAATTTGGCTGAAGTCATTAGTCAATCCCTGTCCACCAAATACTTTGTGTAGTTTACGTTTTAATTTTGCCATATTTACTCCCCATATCTAGTTATTTTTCCACGCGGTCTATTACCGTAAGGTATTAAACCTAGTTCATCATTGTTAACTTCTGTGCTACCATACTGCGTAAACACAAACGTTGACAGTTCAGGATGTTGTTCGCGTATTCGTACCCCTGCTGGTTTAGGTAGCGCTCCTTGTTGTCGTGCCAAGGCTAGCAGCTCTTTTTCATACGGATTAGACAGATATTCTAACTCCATTAATCCGCTTTGTTTTACCTCTATATGGTTGTCAAAGAACGTATAAAAAAAATAATCTATATCTGCTAGCGATAAGTTACTGGTATTTAAGAAACCTCTCATCCGTACCATTCTTAATAAATCAGTATCTGATAGCAGTGCTAGCTCATACTGGAGACTGGACAAATAAGTCCATATCTGTCCATTTAATATTGTACCATATTGTATTGAGCTTGTAACGTACATAACAATTCTATCAGAGTTCTCTTCTTCGTTATAGTTAATAGTTCCAAAACTCTTAGGAGTTACAAGTGTTCTCACCTGTCGACTAACACCCACGTAGTCTGCTAGTATTTCTAGCTGTTGTCCTTTAGCTAATTTACCTAACTGTGTATCTAGGTTATAGCCCTGTTCTATGTTGGTTAACAGTTCAAAAATTGCAAATATCGATAACAATGACTGCATATGCTTTTCAGCATTGGATTTGTCTTTATACTGGAGAATTAATAAGTTTTTGTAGTACTGTATTAACTTTTCATCATTCATTAATTAGTATCCTGTCAATACCGTTTATGTATGTTTGCCTTGCGCTTAGTGGCACGATTAAGTCACTATAGTTACCTACACTTCCATCTTCGTTTTCAGCTGCAAGCAGTAGGTCTCGTATCCTGAACTGTGGATTTCTTGTTTTGATGAAATCAATAACATCATCAGCTCCAGCTGACTGTCCCATCTCCCAATTGAGATAGTTAACTATGTCGTTTTTCAGTCTTGCTGATTCTGCATCAGAAATAGCTGTAAGGTTTATGTCCTTTACATTCTTTCTGTCAAATGCTTTGAACTTTATATATATCGGTATGTTGACTGGAATATCAAATTTAGCAATAAATGCCGATCCATGCTGTCGAGCCACTGCGACTGATATGTCACCTTTCATGCCGCTTCCTGCGGATTTAGTTCTGTATAGGACCTGGGCAATTTGATCGTCGATAATACTTCCATCTACACCTACGCCTATACCCTTTACGATCACCCAGATACTGTGAGCAGGAATGCCGTCGGTACCAGGTTCATCAACGCTAGTATCATTCTCGAGTACAATGACTTTATCCACACCCTCGATCTGTTTAATATTTGCACCGATACCGTCGAGATAAGCTGTGGATGCGATTGCTACTGATTGTTTTCTTCGTAACCTCAACTGTGTATCCGTTTCCTCATCAACTCCTTGGTTTATAACACCTTCGCTATTGTTAATACCAATTACTCCAAGGATTATAGTCACTGGTGTATCAATTGTGTTTACAAGAACCTCAACTTTTCCTATTTCTGCGGCTCTGAACTCCAAGCTGTGAACACCTGTATCACTAAGTATGGTTGACTGTATTAAATAGAATTTTGTACCTGAATTATCCTGTATGGTGAATAGATTTGGAATACTCGGAGCTAACTGATCAACTTGAGAATCCAAACCTACTAATGTAACCGGCTTGTCGATTGTTATATCAACGTTAACTTTAGTGTATGTTGCACCACTACGCCGTATTCCATTTATGCCTACTCTTTGATCTAATACAGTACCAACGGCTTGATCAGGGTCAAATGAGGAGTTAATCCTTTGTAACAATTCCCTTGTATCAATAGCAGCCTGAGCAAATATATTAATCATCTGTCCATCAGGGGAATTCTGGTCTACGTTTATATCTTGTCCATATATATCACGTAGGCTTTTAGTTAACTCATCTCGTATTTCAGTGAGTGTTTTTGTTCGTAAACCTTTTGAGTCTAATATGTCTGGCATCTAAACCTCCACGATTCCAGGTCCGTATATAGTGTTTATACCTGCTTTAATAGTAACTTTTCTTTCATCTGTTGCTAACACTGAGTCAAAACTACTCAGAGATATAACTCCTTCCGATTTCAGTATCACCCTTTTAATATTTGAGTCAAGAAAAACCTTGGTTCCGTATCCTAAATAGTTACTGTAGTCTATGCCTTCGGCTGGGGCGAAAAAGCAATTGTTCTTCCATGACTTCAAACGCGTTTTTACATTGAGCACTATAGCATCGAGTTTTTGTGAATATGAGTTTATCCCTTTTCCAAATGTCCAATCTCCATCTGCAGTTAACGTTCTGAATATCATCCTATTTGTACCTCATCACTTGCACTGGTTATCTTGCCGGTTAAGTCGGAAGGCGTAGGTCCAGCTACGGGGTCTATTGGAGCCTTTGCGGGCTTACCTTCCGGCCACCCTAAGTTTCCTGCAGCTATGGAATTAACCTTATCGGTAATTGCTTTAACCCAGTTCCAGAATGTGGAATCCTCAACTTTTGTACTTTTAATCTCATCCTCAATTCTTGCAGCAGCCATAGGATTTCCATTTTCAATATCCTTTCCAATCTTAACACCATCTTTGCCTACTATGTGTACTTCTTTCTCACCCATAATACGTACACGTTCACCATCTAATGTGCGTGCCTCTGTGTCCGGTGATATACCAATCAACGCAATTCCATCAGCTATATTATGTCTGCGGTTGTTTACAGGTTCTCCTACCTGTCCATTACTCCACCACAAATCGATGTTTGTGTCATTGAATAACACAAGACAAAAGTCACCTTTTTGAACAGGCATATCTATATATGACTTCCCACCGGATAATACAACATATGGGCAGTCAACCAATAATGGCATATCGACAACTTTATCTTTGGTAGGGGACTTTGCATCATTTACCCTTACCTGTAGCTGGAGTGATATCTCACAGGTTTGGTTATCGTTTATTTTTTCTAGTCGACCGACCTGAATACAATTGATCTTACGCATAGTTTCTTGTTGTTTTTTGTTAAGTATAGTTGGTAAATCCGGCGGTACTATCGATTTTTTCATATTACTGCGCGTCTCCTGGTATTATTATACACTACTTAGCAGCTGTTAGTACGTTGCTATACCTCGTTCTTAAGCACATCAGCTGAGAGTTATTCTTCTGCTGGTGGTTCTACGTCTACTGGTGTTTCTTCTGATGGTGTTTCTACTTCTGGTGTTTCTTCTGATGGTATTGTTTCATCGGACTGTACTTTAACAAACGCTGCAACTCCGTAGTACAGTTCTAGTGTTGTAATAGCGCTACCAGAACTAGCGCCGGAAACCTCTACATCATGTGTTATCCCCATAACCTTGTACTGTCCACTGTATTTATTCTCTTTAGACTCAATCTCATATACTCTACCTATATGAGCTTCTGGCTGAAATATAGCTTTTATAGTGAGAAACGTTTCACGTCTCCGTGGAGTTTCCAGCAGATCACTACTGTCTAGTTTTAGTACCGGTTTAGGTAGTATCTCGTTATCGTCCAACAGGTATACCCTTCCATTGTCTATGTATGGGGTTTTGCCGGTTATCTGTTTCATGATCTCCAAAGGGTGTCCAAACATTGCACAACCTCTAGCTTGTGTCTCAGCCTCATCAAGACTTATTGATCCGGGTTGTGTCTGCGGAAGATTACTAAGTGCCTCATCGAACACTGATTTAACAGTGCTGTCTTTGGCTATAGTGGTGTTTACGAATCCATTTTGAATAGCATGCATTCCGTCAAAACAGTCTAGAGTAGTAAGCCACTCGTTTTTGACCTTTACTGAGTAAGCTTCATGCATGCTGCCAATAAACAAAGTGCTTAGACTATCGCCATACCCGGCTTGTAGTGTAACTTTCCAGAACTGATCAAACTTGTATCTGTCCTTGTATATCTGATTGCGTGTTGACTCACCTAGGTTTGTAATGGTTATAGTTGCCTTGTTAGCTGATGCTAAAGTATTACGCTTCACTGAAAACTTAATAGTGAATGGAGGCCGTATAGTAACCTGTGTACCTTGTGGAGTAAATATGTCTAATTTGTACGTTCTATTAAACTTACTCATGTACTGTCCTTACGGGCTATAAAGCCATCTATGACCGGTAGCTCATCAGCTGTCAGGATAAAAAACTCACACCTGTTTGAAGAAAAGTCTTGGATTAGAAATGGGTCAACTGTGTCATTGGATTTTACCAGTATTCCAAAAGGTATAATTGAAGCATATTGAAATAGTAAATTGAAAGACTTTACAATGCGTAGTCCGTTAACTTTGAACGTTTTGTATTGTACATCGATAGTCCATTGTTTCACAGCTGGGAGATAATGCATGGTAATGTCTATGTCGTCACCCGTATCTAGAGAAGTTTGGAAACTCTGTTTACCCGTGGCTTTTAGTCCGTTTATTCGTCGCATTTGAATTTACCTAAGTTGTCTAGAATACTGGACCAATCTCCGATGCCTGTGTAAATAGCATAAAACGCAGATTGACATTTTCCAGATGTTAATGTCCCAAGTTTTTCCTCGTAAGCTTTTTGTACTGCCTCTCTTTGCAAAGCCTGCTCGAGATCGAATGTTGCAAACTTGACCTCACTTACTCGTATTTGTTTGAGACCTATTGAAATATCTGATATTCCATCACTTTTTTCATCCTGTGAAAACCCGATCGATGTAATCATTAAGTCATCGAAGAAGTTCCACGGAGTTTGTAATGTTACCAGTCCACCTACATTAAATAATGATTCCAATTGTTTATATGCAATCTGCTGTCTTGTAGGCTCTGGCTCTAGTAAGCTTGTAACTGCATTTACAACCGAAGCTACACCGGTTACAGCACTTTCTAAAACGTTTACCGCACTAGATATCTCATTTGCTATACGTTGAGCATCTTGTATAGCCTGAGGAGTGTAATCACCTGCAAACGCATCAACAGTTTCTAGCAGGCTGCTAGCTGAACTTAATGCACCTAATAAACCGCCCTTAGGTTTGAAGACAAGCTCACCGATAAATCCTGAAATATTGACTGTAATAGGTTTAACTGTTCTATGGTCCTGTAAAAATGAGTCGTTCTCTGTGTAGTGATCCGTTACATCAGCTGACAGATTTATGCTTTCCGTGGAAGCTATATCAAATACAAAACCTGATAGTCCCTCCTGTCCTTTTTCTGCGAGTACTACATTAGCTCTTGCGTCAATATAATGCTGTTTTGTTTTGAGCTCTATCTTGTCTTTAATTTCCTGTATTGAATTGAAACTCATTAATTATCCCCTATCTGAGCTTCAGTATCAGAAAGGTTTATTACTACTTCCGCAACCGTTTCTTTTTCAGCTATAATAGTATCGATAGTGATCTGAGTATTTTGTGAGTTGTGTTCAGATTTTTCCCAAACACCAAACGACGTACTGTTCGGTATCGCCAAGGTTTGTATATCATAACGGTACTCTTGAAGAGGCGTCATCACTTTATCTTTCTTTCTATCTATTTGTGATTGTCTGACGGTATCATAACCTTTTGCGAGAGCCTCATCTATAGCTGCTGGATTCTTTTCTTTCCATTCATCGCTACTCTCATCTTCCTCAGTAGTCGGATTATCAACGCCCCAAAGTAAGTTTCTGCCTTTGATAAAGTTTCTATATATTTGCGCTGCGCTTTTAATACTGTACATTATCCCTTTTACTATGTCTCCAAACTCATTCCAGCTGTCAAGAATGGCATCAGCCTTCAATTTATCACCACTTATTAGAGCAACTATTAGGTCCAGTACATCTTTTACTGCGTAAAAACCCGACTCCATAATTCCGGCAAGCTCTGGGAACTTCTCCTTAAACACACCGAATAGAGAATCTCCTCCTTTGGAGTATACGTATATATCTTCCATTATCGCGGCAAGAGCTACAAACCCAAGAATAATCCTCCCAAGAGGAGAAGTAAGTAGTGACATCTTTGAAAGAGCAAATACGGCAACCAAAGCGATTAAAGCGTTTTTCCAGCCAATAGTTGACATTACAAACTTGTTAACCATCGATGCAACGCGGCTTATCATGGTTACAAATCTTGATACAAACGTGAATGCTTTTTGAAACCCCTCAATGAAACCCTGTTTGTGCACCTTTATGAACTTGGTTATGTCCTGAGTCAACTTACGTATCTGTGGAGCTAGTGCTACCGCAATCTGAGCCTTTAACCATTTAATGGATCGGGCTGCAAGATCAAGAGCTGACTTTGTATTACTCAGTGACTTTATTGCTCCAGGGGAAATAATGAAGCCATTGTTTGCCATAGCATCAAACTTTTCCTTGGTTAAAGATAGAACTTGTAACATCGATGCGTTCACACCAATCCTAGATATGGCATCTTTCCGCTGGGCTGCGCTCATGTTTGCAGTAGCGTTTCTTAGCTTCTCTATGATTTCAAAAGGGTCTTGGTTCGGATCAATTCCTAATAACTCGTAACCACTTCTATTACCCTGTCCAAGACGCATCTTTGCTTGGTTATCAGTTATTGATTTTATAGCATCGGTTACGCTCTGTGCTGATTGTCCGGACTGTTCTGCTACAGATTGCCAGCGTTGTAATTCCTGTGCAGATGCTCCTGTCTCGGCCTCAAATTGTTTAAATCCAGCTGCAGCATTAAGAGCATCATGCATAACCTTAGTTATAGCAGCACTTGCAACCCCTGCTGCAGCAGTAGCAGCAAACAAAGCTGTTTTAACTCCACCCATCGCGGATTGAAAACTTTTAGCTTTATGTTCATCGGTCTTTATTCCAATTCTTGCGAAAAGGTTTGCAATAGTCACTGTTACCTCCTATCTGTCCGGGTGGTTTAGCTTATAGTGTGTTTGTTCGTACACACTGTGATAGTTCTCATAGTCAAGAATGCTAAAAACATCAGATATTTTAGCATCCCTGACTGTTGCTGGATTACCCCCATAATATCCAAGCTTTGCCACCTTTAAGGTGACGATGGTCAAATCGCTTGCAGTAACATCTACTTTTGGAAGTTTGCCATCAATCCTCCGGGAATCAACGACGACAAATTGAGACCTTGAAAAAAAGGGGCTAAGTTAGCCCTCGCAATTTCCATCATAACAGGGAAGTAGTGTTTTCTATTATCACCATGTGAAAAGAACTCATGGCCTATTGGTATTTTTTTGCCATCTACAGTTACAGCACACCGCCTACCCAGTGCATATAAAGCGTCGCGAACCGGTTTGTCTGTTGCGACCGACAGTACCATTTCAAGAATTGATCCCACATTCATGTCGCCAGTTTCGGCATCCATAATATTACTATCAAACTTGACACCGGAAAGTGAGAAGTTAATACCCCTATCTCTCAAGGCATCGGATAGTGCCTTTTGGAGGGTAAATGCTTCTTCAAGGCTACCCTCAGTTATTGTTAAGTCCAGGCCTTCAATATTCATTATGTTATGCTCCTCTGAGACTTAGTAAAATCTATTACCCATTCGCTGACCAGAGCATCAGTATCACCCTCTGTACTGATCTTAGTATTGGGATACTTTTTTATCATGCCGCCTTCTAAAATGTAAATGTCAGATGCGTTGCCAAGTGGTTTTTTAACTAACTCAACTCTGATTGTTGTAAAACCTGCGCGATTTCTGCGATATAACGAAAGTAGAGAGTTGATGTATTTGTCATCTTCTGAACCCCGTGTAACTCGAAGAGTCAAGGAACAAGATTGTCCCATTTCGTTATAGGCATACAATGAATTACCGTTCTTGCCTACTTTTGTCTCTACAATATTATTGGGGAAGTCCAATACCGCAACATCACCATCGGCCAAGTCCGCTAGTATCCTTGAATTTATTTGAATTAAGTCTGACCCAGAAAATACTTCACTCATTGATTTCTCCTTTTAGTTAACTTAGATTAAACGTCTACTAATATGATTACATCGGAACTATGTATCGCTCCAGCTTCTTTTATGCCTATCTGAATTATAGGGGCTATACGGTCTTTACGCCTATCTGCATCCTGTAGCGCAACAGGGGAAGAATAAATAAAGTATCCAGTCTCTTCAATATTCCTTCGATGATCTTCAGGACTAGTACCAAACGTTGTAGAGTCTGTCCAAGACCCGGGAGCAAATACGCCAGCTGCAACAAACCTGTCCAGCACCCTGCGGTATGCGCCTTTAAGTCCATCCATTCCTTCTTCCGTTTGTGGGATTTTGGTATTGGTTTGTGCTAAAAAGTTAATACCGGCAATCTGCATATCTATCTTCACTGCAAGACGAGTGAATACTTGATCGGCAAACTGATTACCACCGGTGCTAAATATTTTAGGAACTCCGATAGAAGCTAGTACATCCACTCCGGCTTTCCTTGTTTTGTCCAGCATTGAATCGTCTACTTTTGGGTCTGCCTCCAGGCCTATGAAGTCTTTCAAGTTCATGGTCAATGCAGAATTAGAAGCATCAAAATTCATGGATAACAGAGTTGATGCATATCCCGCTGCAAACGTTAAAGCATCTGTTGAGCTTGTAGAATAAAACAAGCATCTTGTTTTAGTGTATCCATTGTTTTTTATGGCTGTGTAATCCTCAAGATCTGATTCGAGGTTGCTACCTACAATCTGTATCATATCAGAACCCTGTACAAGGCTACCAAGTTCCAATAGCTCGACGCCGGTAAGCTTTGATGTATAAACTACTGCGATAAAAGATTCGCTACTCATAGTCCGTAGCAAGCATTCTTTTATTCGTTCAACACCTGCATCAGCTCCTGTTCCCTCACCCTTAAGGTTCAGTGCACCAGATAAATCACTACCATCTATTTGGGCAGGGCCAATGACTACTCTCGAGTTTGCTCCTGTTGAAATAGTAGAAACTTTTACTGTGGCATTGGTCATTTCACCTGATACAGTAAAGACTATCCCAGCGTCTTTAATTTCTTGCGTATTTAGACTATCCTCGACTGTTTCAACATCACTACGGTCTATCTTACCGATAGTAAAATCGGTTGCAGGTCCTCCATCAATCCCTCCGCGAATAACATAATCCTCAGCGGCTAATGAGTTTAAGTCCACCGGACCGTTTGCAACTAATACTGCAGGTGCAGCAGCAGCCGATTGTATACGGGGGATTACTACTACATATCCACCACCTGTTATAACATTGGCTCGTTGAGAAAAAATAGTATTAACAAGACCATATGTTTTACTATTTACTCCGAAGTCCTTAGCTACACCTATTGAGTTCAAATAGACTTTACTATCAAATCTACTACCTATCGGAACTTCATCTGTTATGATCGCAAGAGCTGAAGTGTTAATACGTGATAACCCTTTAGATGGTCCAAGTACACTCACTCTTACTACGTTTGATAAACTCACGCTCATTGTATTACCTCCAAGTTTTTGAATCCGTCATATGTGTCAATTTTCTTTATTACCTGTTCTACACTATTCAAGGCCACACTAAATCTGTACCGATTTAAAGCACTAGGACCTTCGACAAGTGATAGGTCCATTATACCAGGTAACTTTGCTATTTGTATACCGTTTGTTTCCTGCTTCTGTTGTGAGTAGCGGGAAGTCATGGCAAGTACTACTTCTCCTTGTCGTTCCAGAGCTTCTGAATTCTCGGATGTTATTTCAATCCAGTATGTCGAAGACCTTAAAAGTGATTGAATATCCCGATCAGATTCACCGTCATACTTTTTAGTCGTAGCAACAATCTTTGACGACTGAAATCCTACAGTTATATAGAGCCCCGGCAAAGTAGGAGGTTCATAATTCTGATTGTAAATCGCAACTTGTTTTTGCTCCAATCCAAGCTCGTGGATTATGATATTACAGATAATATTGGCGTTTTGTTTATTATTGGTCATTTTCTAACTCCGTAACATATTCAGTGTAACCCGCGCTACGCCAGTCCTTGGAACTACGAATGCGGTACCTCTTGCCCTCTGGGTCTTCAATGATATCATTCAAAGCAAAGTAGACCTCGCTATCTTGTATAATCACGGTCCAAAGTTTTCTACCTCTATACTCTGCAGGCATCCTTTGAATTTCCTGCGACGGTGTAGGTTGAAAGTTCGCGTTATATGAACTTTCGGACACGACCTCAGTTATATCACCATCAGCTCTTATTTGGGTTATTTGTTTAGCAGCAACAAAGGTTACCCAATTCTCAAGAATATATCCTACTTGAGGTATTAGCATTTTATTCACTCACCTTAGAAGTTACCGCTTGTCGTGCTGCTCCGGTGTCAATTAAGATTTTACTTGAACCCTTTCCTTTTACGGTAGATGGTGATAGTTGATCCCATGTACCAAATCCTCCAGTTTCAAAGGCTTCCTGTATCTGTGTTTCACAGGCCAAACCTATCAGCTTAAATATCCCCTTGGTATCACCGTTTTCAAGCAATTCCTTTACTTTAGGTTGTACCGTTTTTTCAATGTCTTTACCCTTAGTTTCAAGGGGCATACGAAGCCATGAACGTTCGGGTATCGATTTTTTAATACTCCCGAACTCATGAACGGCCATAACGCCGGCCAAAGTGTAGCCATCATCTGTAGGCTCTGCTCCACCTAAGATTCCTACGTCTACATGCAGCTTTTTACTAAGCCCCGCTACTAATTTATTGAGCCCAGTAAAATCACCTTTGACTACACTGTCGCCGTTTTTAACATTAAACTTCACGACGTAATATCCTCGGTAACACAGTGTATCCATCCTATTAAAAACGGCGCGGATATCCTCAGCCATTTCACACCATAGTGGGTGGTAGCATATATTGCAAGCTGTCCCCGCATTACCCAATCCGGAATTGCTATCGACTCTGAAATACTACCAACTGTTCTATTTGATTGATTAAAAACCGCTTGCCCCTTTGTTTCCTCAGCCCTCAAGTCCTCGGTAAGAAAATGAGCAGTAAGAAGCTTTTGTGCTAGTAAATTCATATCTTCATTAGGAAACAGCCTTAGGTTAATAGTCAAGCTCACTTCATTGATAGCTGCTGCGATGTCCTTATCTCTTACCTGTGGAATAGTATCTCCATAGGTAAATTGACCACGATCAAAATGATCCTTGAACTGTTCAACACTCAAAATCTTATTCATCTTCAATATCCTCCAATTTTTGTATCTGGGCTTTTCATTACAATAATGATAAGCAGAAATAATACCCATGTATTAAACTTCACGGCGTAGTTCTTCCGGCAACACAAAACATATGCCCTATCAAATACGGCTTGGTTAACGTCAGCCATTTTTGGCCATAATATGTAGTTGCATATAGCGCAAAATGTCCCTTCGTCATCCAGTCTGGAACTACTACCGACTCTGAAATACTACCAACCGATCTACTTGATCGATTGAAAACTGCCTGTCCACTTGTTTTCACAGCAGTCAAACAGCTGGTAAGAAAATGAGCAGTAAGATAATTCTGTGCTAGTAAATTCACATCTTCATTAGGATACAAACTCATGTTAATAATCGAACTCATTTCACGAATAGCTGTTGCGATGTCTTTATCTCGCACCTGAGGAATAGTATCTCCATAGTCAAATTGACCACAATCAAAATGATCCTTGAACTGTTCAACACTCAGAGTACTACTCATCTTCAAGATCCTCCAATACAAATGAGGAGTCAACAGAAGGAGTTTCACCTACTCTTGTTACCTTTGAACATGACTTAACTAATTCATGGTAGCACCAAGATGTGACAAATCGCGTTTCACCAGGCTGTAATACAATACTATGGAGCTTGTCTATATTGATTGCTTTATCAGTATTATTTACTACTTGAATCTTCATTTTTTGCCTTAGTCTTAGCTTTAGCTTTAGGTTCGGTTTCAGGCTCAGGCTCAGATTCATCTTCAGAACCATTAGCTTCCAATTCTTTTATTCTGGCTAAAAGAGCTTCATTTTCTATTTCAAGATCCTTGTTATGTTTGGTCAGCTTTTTTACGTCTCCCTTGACCGCCTGTAAACTACCCAGATCGTCAAAAAGAATAAAGCTCTCTGGATATGTTTCAATGTAGAACTTAGCTAATTCGGCTGGAACGTCTATGGCTCTTCCTGGTACGCTACGTACACCATTTTTTAAGAAATGATCGCGTCGGCCTTTGTTATGAAGGCGAACCATCGAACCCGCTTCTTTTGTTTTCTTTTCTTTCATTAAAATCCTCTCCAATTAGTAATATAGGGTAGAGAAGTTTAAAGTTCTCTACCCTAAATAATAAATTACGGTCGGTCAAAATACAGAACTTCACGCTTCCGAGTAATAAGTACTCCAGAGTATTGACCTTGTCCCTCTTGAGCCCAGCGAGAACCACTCGTTTTTTCTGCATCCATAAATGTAAAATCCATTGGGATAGCCATCTTCATGGTCTTGGGATCCTTCTTGTACATAACATACCGGTTTTTATTTATCGAACGGACATCGTTCTTATTCGCTTGACAGTATGCCAAAGGTTTAATGGCAAAGTCCTTTTCACCTGTAGCTTCTACCATAGCTTGTCTCAAGAATTGAAGCTTAGTCATGTTCGGGTAGCGATCGCTTGCTGCGCTAACTATTCCAGCATAATCCTTGGCAGGCATAACAAACATATTAGGACTGTTCTCAGTATATAAGGTGTTTTCAATGTAAGCAGAAAGCAATCCACCTACAAACGCTTGGAACTCAACTGAGTTCATGTTGCTTATGGGCTTGTCTATCAAACTAGTATTAACCGTTACCTCAGAATCATTAAGCAGCCCGGTCACCTTTTCAATACTTGGATGACCTAAAAATGCAACTTCCTGAATTCCTAAGTCCCATGATGTTTTCAAAGCTTCTAGCTTAGCAGACAGCACATCCCAATTAGACGTACGGGTCGCTTTTTCGAGATCAATGTTGGACCACGCAGCAACCTTGTTCCAATGTATTAAAGGCATATCAATTGGGGATATGTTAACATTCGTCTGTGCTACTCGACTTGTTTCACTATTGGTATCGACGTCACCGTCAAAGAAGCTACCACTGGATTGGAAACTAACATTCCGAACAATACTATCCATGTAAGCACCTTCACCAACTTCAATAGGTATAAAATCTGCTGGAGCAACACGATAGAATTTCTGTTCAATTATATCCTTTGCGATATGAGTTAATGTGTCTATCTCATACTGATAACCTGCCAAAGCCGGGCTAATATCTCCATTGTCGTTGGTTAACATCCGTCCGCCAATTGTCCTTTTTGGGCTAAGCCCACCGTTTAGTCGTGACATATATACCTCCTATGCCTTTGCCGGATCAATGATTACACGTACAAGGTCGCCAGCTGCACTCGCTTTGTCTATTATTATTCCTAGACGTGCATCGGTACCAAGTGCTTTTACATTCCCGGGAGTTGCAATGTCTACAGATACTTCAGAACCTCGTGTAAGAGGTGCGGAAGCAGTAAAATACTGAACACAACCTTTGTACGATACTTCGGTTATATCACCAGCTTTAACTGAGCCCTTTTTGAAGCTGTAGATTCTTGCTCCGAAAGCTACATCAGTTGCATCGTCAACCACATCTACAATGGGGATTCCACCCTTGTCTTCTACTCCCATATCGACGAGCTTAAGAGCTGTGCCAGCTAAGATAGTTTCTGTAGAATTCGAGTTTACACGAACCGTGAATGAAGCATCGATCCCACCCGCTTTCAAGTCTAACTGCCCAGTAGCGGCCGTCAAGTTGAATTGGTTTGAATTTAACATTATTTAACCTCCGTTATTACAGTCGAGCCATACCGAGCTTCACCTTTGGCTAACTTAGACCGTTGAGTCAAAATATTTACGTTGCTAGTAGCATCGGTCTTTCCCGCTGCTTCCTTCAATGCATTGAAGTTTGCATTTTTTGTTTCAGCCTTTGGAACTGCATTTTCCTTTACCTCAGAATCTTCATTCTTAGCGGTAGGAGTCGTTGCAGCTTTATAAGCAGCAAGCAGAGTCTTTACATCTATAGACTCACCGTCAACGTCAATAGTATCAGTAAGCTCTAAAGTAGCATTTTTCTTTGCTTCCGCTTCAGCTTCTGCCTTCTTCATATCTTGGAAGGCCTTAACCATATCAGCTACGGGAATGGTCTTGCCATCAACTTCAACGACAGCATCATCATTCATTTCCATTTCCTCCACGGCATTTTCTTTCGCAGCATCAACTTTTGCTTCTTCGGCCTTTTTCTTCATCCCGAATTTAAACCTCATAATACCTCCAATATTTTTCATAGTTGATTTTGAGTTCTGTATGATCTCTGTGTCACTGTACCTAGGGTTACTTACAATTGCCAGATGATGATATGTACCACCTAAAACTTCTTCATCATAGTTCATATTATTGTATGTTCCACCTGGTCCAGATTTGTCAACTATATAAGCGTTCGAAACGCCATAACCATTCTTTATGTTGGCTAAGGCTCTTTCAGTCCAAATCATTGCATCAATCCAGTGTTTACCCTTTTCTTCGTCATATCCAGCAGCTGTTACAACTCCATCAGCAAGTTCTTCACTATGACCACCAGAAAAATCAAAAGCTTTTGAAGCTTCGATATCTTTGTGGGTCTCATTGAAGATTGGCTTGCCTACAAAGGTTTGGTTCATATCGTCCAAGCATTGCTTCTTAACTAAAACCAAGTGTTCTTTGTTGTCGACAGAGTATTGTACCAATCCGGGAGATACATGGAAAATCCTGAATCTTTTTGGATTACTCAATCTTTGGCTCCTTAAGATATATTATATCATGGTTAATACTAGTGTAAACATATATATTAACTTTTTGTGATAAATAATTATAAAATTACTGGCCTGTAAACGCAGCGGCAATTAAAGCTTTCACCAGCGTGCTTATTGTCGCCTCCGATCGTTGACTTAGACTTCCATAGTCCGGCCTTTACATCGTCCAGTGTTTCAGCATAAATAGTAGGATCACTTACGCTTACATACTTTCCATTCATGTTAAAATGATTACCGTGGTCTACCGACGGAATAGGAAACTTGCCACCAGGTTTACCTACTACTCGAGAATCCTGAGAACTTGACCAAATCGCTACATTTACTCCAGCTGATGAGAACCGCTCATTGCGTAGACTAGATACAAACAATGAAGTCTCTTGCCGTGCTAAAAATCTAGCTTTTGACTGCGTCACACTAAATTGATCTTTGACCATCTGTATTAGTGCGTCTCTGTTGTAACCTGTTGTAGCCTGTGACCGTATTAAGTCTATTAAGCTTTTAGACTGTTCATCAGTAAAGTTCTTAATGTTGATTTTCTGGTTATTACGGTATGTTTCATATACGTCTTTGGAGACAACATCTGAATCGTCTAGTGTTATACCGGCCATGCGTAAATCAGAGTTAGTTTGTTTTATTATCTTTTCAGCAACTGGTTCAATATTTATTGAGATATCATCGATGGTGCCTTCCACTCTATTCGGTAAATCTTCTAGTGAGCTTAGAATCTTTTCAGTGAGAACTTTAGACTTGCTCTGTTCTAGACTCGCAACAGAGACTACACTATGGTGTGGTATGCCATGCCATGTTTTAGTTCGTTTATTATAGGTAGCAAAGGTCTTAAGTTCTTTAACAATTCGCACATTGAATGAGCCACTAAATGTACCGTTAACGTAGGTTATCTTTCCACTCTTAATTGCTTTGATAAGCTCACTGTCTGGATCAGATGCGTTAAGTTTTAGATTGCTATCATCTAGCAGATTAACAATGTCGTGCCACATAACACTGTACATGTAAGCATACAGATCCTTTTCTATTGGCTCATAGAATCTAGGGGATAGTGAAGTCATTTACTTCTTCCTCCGTACTATGAAAGGTATAGAGTTATTGATCTTAGTAGGTTCAGGCGGAGGCGTAGGAGCTTCGGGAAGTGTACCATCTGCTGCTTGTGTACTTCCTGGTAGAATGCCTGATGTTTGTATGATTTCACCCCACTCTTGGGAATTGATAAGACCATGTTCGTATGCAACTATTGCTCTATTGAACTGGGAGTCCTTTACCTGTTCTTCTTCCAATGCAGATAAAGAACGAAGTGATGGCCATTCTAGCTTAAAGTCGAATTTTGTACCCCATAAATGGTACATATTAAATTCCACCAGCTTGCGTATGATAGGCATCATGGGTTTTCGTATATCTGACTCTACCATTAAATTGTAATTCTCTAAATCCGATTCACCTGTGTTGAATCCTGATGCAGGTAAGCCAAACAGTTTGGTCATCGGTATTCTTACAGCACAAGCAATACCGATACGGTTCTCTTTCATTACTTCCGATACGCCACTAAAAGATAGTGTCTTCTGTTCAAAGACATCATTCTTGTCCAGCACTAAAGCGCCGAGAACTGATTTCGCCTGAGCTGTCATCTGGATAGCTTGCGTTAGTCTCTCCATGCCTGCAGCCGTAGATAGACTCTGGTTAAATCCTTCAATCTGGTAAACATCAATTTTTGCTTCGTCCAAGATTTCATACAACACGTTCTGTGTTTTTAGGTATAGGTTCAAATCCTTTATCATGCGCTCCGTTTCGCTTAGTCCCCAGCCTCTTAATTGTCGGCGAATGTAATATGGTGCATAATTACCTTTCATTAACAATACCCTAGAAGAATGAATGTTGTGTCCGTTCACTGAGAACATTGTATCGTCATCAACGTTATCGACAGTCGTGACGCTGTTGAGCTGCCACTTGTTTACGTCGTAGAAGTCAATAGGCGAATTATGAAGGGTATTAACGTTTAATGGTTCAGATGCATCTTGATTAGTATTAAGTACTAGTCCACTGCCACCGTATAATCTACTCCAGTTCCAAGCGTGTCTTAGCTTAGTCCATTGATCAGTTCGTTCCATGTGACTTTGCAACTCATCTATATCATTGGCATCCATATCAGGTGACAGTATATTGATGCCTTTGGACAACGCGTCTTGCGTAGGTAAATCAATAGCTGTTTGGATAATACCGTTGGATGAGTATAAATATGTGAGCGCCACTTGGTTCAATGTAAGCAGTGAATAGTTATTGTTATGAGCTATGGTTCCATAACCTGCTAATTGCGATCCACCAGTTCTAGTAGACGCGGATGAAACGTTATTTACTAGATCTTCTAGGCCATTTTTATTCAATTTCTTTTTCTTAGTTGCCACGTATTAACTCCTATCATTTCTTCATATATTTTTATATATAAGGTTTTCCGTATATATAGTTTTTAATATATAAGGTTTTCCATATATATAAGGTTTTCCGTATATATAGTTTCCATTATATACTGTTTTCTTAGGTCCCGTTATACCAGGTCTCATTATACTATCTTTTGTATATATAGTTTCCATTATATACTGTTTTCCAAATATATGATTTCTATTATATATCGTTCTCATTATAATACATCCATCCTCGTAAGCCTCCTGGTCACAAACGTTATACTCAACCCATCTAATAGTGTATCCACTATATCATCATGTTGGTGTTTCAAATCTCCTGAAAATGCTAGCATCTCCTCTACTGCAGATTTTGTCCATACTGCATTGTCTGGTAAATAGAGCCTTTCACTTTCAATATAATTTATAACATCCATCAATCGTGAGTATTTATCTCTTGTTCTTGGAAGTGCTAAAATTGGAATACTACTACTACGTTTCAATTCCTGTATTAATCCAGTACCGCTTGCTTTATCCTCGATATAGAATGCGTTAGCCGGTGTTTCACCTATACCAGCTTTCCATTTGTCCCATATTTTATTTGCTGCTTCTTTTAAGCCTGGAGCTTCTACTTTGCCTCTCCACATGTCTAGCCAGTACAGTTTATTATCTACTTTACCCCATACGCTAAATACTGAATAATCTGCATGTTCTGTTGCTTTTAGTGCGGTATCACCTGTTATGAATATCCGGTCTAGTTTCTGTGGAATTGTTGAATAATATTGTAGCCAGTCCTCCTTTATTAGATTGCCACCCTGGGTAATAGGGTTCTGTTGGTACATAGCTTCCCAAATGGCCGTTGATGTTTCCTCTCGACGCTTTAGCAGGAGCTTGATGGGAAATAGGGGTGGAACAAGGGCTTTACCTTCTTTTGAGATTGCTTGGTATTTAATTTCAGTCCAGTCACCCTCTTTTGAGCATTGCCCGGCTAAATCGTTAATTGTCCACCGAGTTAACATCATGAGAACTCCTGACCTTTTGCTTAGTCTCGTTTTGAATACAGAATTGTACCATTCAATGGTTTTTTCATTTTGAACCCTTGACCTTGCCGATGCCATGTCTTTGTAGGGGTCATCTATTATTCCAATGTCTGCGGAATAACCAGTCAATGATCCTTCAAGACCGGTAAATCTAATTGCGCCTTCAAATTTAGTTCCATCGCGCTCGCTCACTATACTGAACCCTTCGGCCGTTCTTTCACCCTGTACTAGATCATTACCTACTCTTAGTTTCGATGCAGGAAATAGCTGTTTGTATATCGGAGATTCAAATATTCTCTGTATGTTGAAGTTACGTTTCTTAGCAAGATTGAAGGCATAGGTGGCTACGACGATTTTCAAATTTGGATTTATACCTAGTAACCATGCTGGAAAAAGCTCTGCTGCTACCCTCGATTTACCGTGTTGAGGCGGAGCTTCGAGTAATAGTTTAGGGAGCTCTTGCTCTTGCGATTGGACATAAAATCGTTGGAGCTTATCAGCTAAATCGAGTGAAAAATCACTAAACATAAACTCTTTATTTGTTACATCTCTATGTACTTCGCATATAAAGGATAGAAATGACGCACGACATTCTTCTGCAGCTTCTTCAGTTAACAGTCTAGTTCTCCTTATCCTCAGTACAGTTTCTTATTCGAGCCTTGATATCATCTAGGGTTATAACATTAACATCCACCTCAATCTTTTTGGGTGCATCATCGATCAGATGAAAGTACTTGGATATAAGGGTTAGTGCTTTGTAGTTATCTTTAAGCTTTAATTGATGTTTGACTCCTTCGGGTGTATGAGTTACTGTCACTTCTGACACAGCTGCACTTGCGCCTTTAGGCCATTGTGACTTAGGGAGTGGCACATTATTCTCATCAATAAAATTTGATATATCTGAAAATGCGAGAATGTCTAGTCGCTCTACCATTTTTCTACGTATTACGTCTCGATTGGGTCCAAGTATGAGTTCCAACTCATCTTTTATGAGCTCTTTAACTTGTGGCATTTTAAGCAGTTTGTTAGCCGTTGAATGAGCAGATCTTTCAGAGTATCCAGCAGTAATAGCAGCTCTTGTACCAAATCTCATGTTTAGATCATTATCTTTGTTCTTAATATTGATATCTGCTTCGTTCATTAAGCGAATGTATTCTTGGACAAACTTGTGTTGACGAAAAGATAATTCTTTTGGTCGTTCTTTCTTTGCTGGCTTATTGGTCTTTTTGATCATAGTAATTCCTTTAGTTAATATCGGATAATTATAATACGATGTTTAGTCTCAGTACACAACTTATATGCAGTTTTATGATGTATTTGATGATAGTTTGGAAACTAGTGTACATCTCAGGTTTTGGAAGTCGTTGTGATTTAAGATTTAAGTTTAAGCATGTTCATTTTGTTGAGATTGGATGGCTAGGTGAATGGAAGCAGGTTATTTATAGGGTTACAAAGACTATTTATAAAATTCCAGGGGTTATTTATAGGGTTTTTTATGAGAACTCTGTCTTGTATACCTTGAAGAAAGAGAGCAGAGACAAAAACCGCTGGAGCTGGAGGTTGGTTTGCCCTTTCATTTAATATGATTGAAGCTTTGTTAAATTCAACTTTGTCTTGTTGTATGAGTGGAAAAGGTAGTAGTTGAGACTTATCTGTCCTACTCTGTCCTTCTATTTCGGATAATGGGAAGGCTGTTTTTTCTTGCCGTGTTTTAATTGCATCTTGAATCCATTCAATTTGTTCTTCTTCTTTATTCTTATCATATATTATATCTATTATTTCTTGTGTAATTTTTCCATGTGTGCATTCACTTGGACTTAGGTTTGTAACTGGATTCAAATTAAAATTATGATAATCTCCAGTAACCTCACTCACTCCATATACAACTTCATTTTTATCTCGATTAAATAAACCTATACAGGCTTTTACACATTTGATCATATTCTGTAATGATACACCATAAAGCCAATGGTTTTTACTACAAACAAATTCATAAAACATATCAAAAAATACAGTTGAAATAGGAACAACTCCAAAGTTTGTAAAGAGTTTCCCACCTTTATCCTTGTTAGCATAGTAGTAAAATTTTCCGGAGATATGTGTCAAACATAACCAAACAAGTTCTATCATTATTTCTTGCTTCCATGTTTGTGTTTGGTACATACCTTTTTTTTTCATAAATCTAATAAGTATATATTTAATCTTTTTCTTATACTTAGGTATATCCTTAATATCACGTAGTAATTTAACCCAAATCTTATTGAAAAAATAAATATTTTTTTTGTGCCGAAATATTTCAAAACTGGTTAAGTCTTGTATCAATCTTATACTGTAAGGTTTTTGGTTATTAAATACTGATCCTAATTGTGAGATCACAGAGTGTGGATTATCAGTAATAGTTACTGTGTCTACTATTTTAAATTTTCCATTTTTTGTTAGAGATTGTCTACCAAACCAATCAACATCTGTAAACAAATCTATAGACTCTCCGATTAAATAAGCTTTTACTTTTTCTTTTTGTCTTAGACAATTTATAAAATATTCTTCTAAATCTTTAC
>JACSEM010000002.1_pt1 | contig 34878 bp, 46 predicted proteins | sample 8225391 | NCBI WGS metagenome assembly JACSEM01 (sample SAMN15704306, study PRJNA253121) | viral metagenome | isolation source: viral DNA from sea star tissue collected in USA, Friday Harbor and Canada... | host: Evasterias troschelii | collected 2013 | reverse complement strand
GAATTCAAGGGGTTCAAGGTGATAAAGGAGATACTGGAGCAACGGGTTCACAAGGAATTAAAGGAGACCAAGGAATTCAAGGAATTAAAGGTGATAAAGGTGATAAAGGTGATAAAGGAGATGCTGGAACTGGTGGTGCATCAGCGACTCTCCAATTATTAGCAACAAACTCTGTTCCCGAGGGTGGAGCAAATCAAGCGGTGATTAATACAAAACACGAAAAGAAAACCACTAAACTTGATGAAAACGGAAATTTACCTTATAGTGCCTTAACAAGTACCCCAACTGTACCGGGCCTTGGAGAAACAATCGCCCCAATTGACCAAACAACATATTCCGGACAATTTGCGTACCAAGATTGAGAAAACACAACTGAAGGTGAAAAACTAATTATGACCTTTCTCACCCACCGAAATCCGGCAACTTTTGTAGAAACTCCCACAGAAACTTGATACGGACTTGGGAATGTTACATTAGAAACAACAGATGCTTCACATTTGGTTGCTAATCATATTGATACACAAAGTGCTGAATTAACAATTACTGAAACCAACATTGGAGCTTTGGCAGGCAAGAAATTTATTTTTCTCCCAGCAAAAACATCACTTTATTTTAGGACAAAACGCCCAAGCGAACTTGCATTTAGTTGAGTGCGATTTCCAAATACTGATGATGTGCGATATGGTTCAGTTGTAAATGAGTTAACTGGATTAGAAACTTTAATTGATTTTGATGTTGAATTACACAGTGAAACAAGCTCATCTGCAACATACCATTTATCGTCTGCGACTGAATTTGAATTTGAGGCTGGTTGAACCTATATGCTCGCTACTAAAAATGTGGCGTGAGATTTGATTAGCGATCGAGCAAGGGGGGATGCTTATTGTGATTGAAAAATCGGCATTACCGCCCAAGGTTCAACAAGTGGTTATTTAGCAAGTAAATGAGTTATATTACCAAACGGGGAAAATTTAGATGAATTAAACACCAGTCAAGTTAAAACTAAATTACGAGTTCCAAACGATGGAATAACCCCAAGAGAGCAAACTCAACACGGGTTTAATGATTGAGCCGAAAAGAAAATTGTCGCCCTTGATACTGGTGGAACAGGATTAACACCCGAACAAACTGAAAAACTAAATAAAGTTGTTGTTGGGACTGGATATGACATTACAGGAATGACACCTAATGAATTGAAAGCATTTTTATTGACATTACCTCGTTTTGTTGGGGAATTTTTTTACTGAACAGATTTAACAAGTGTGTACAAAACGAAACAATTATTTTTGGGTAGTTATGTTGCCAGCGACAAATCATATTATTATTGAGTAGCTCCAAGTTTAAAAGTAAGTGGTGGTGTTTTTGGGGATTACCCCGAAAGCACAAATGATATATTGTATCTGGGCAATTCTCCATTGATAATCGATTATCGACAAAGTAGCAGTCTAAATGTAAGAACCCCATTACAAGATTTCAATCCAACTCCTAAAAGTTATGTTGATGCTCAAATTGATGCTCAAAGATTTACCAATTTAATTGCCACCACTTCCACTGATAACACATTAGGAGACAGTCAAGCGAGTACGAATACAGCTTTAATTAACAAAACAAGTCGTTTAGATGAAACCACTGGCACAATTGCCGATAATTATGTTAAAGTCGGTGGGAGCGAATGATTACCAAACCAATCAGATAGCAAATTAGCTTCTTGATTAATTGAGGGTAAAAAATTATTATTAGGATTAGGAACATTCACAAATATTGGATTCTACCAAAACATTCCGATCAGATTAGTTTATGAAAATGGAATTGTCCAATCTCGTTTCGTTCCAAGCGATTTTAAAATTCGTTTTGATAAAGGGGGGCAAATTGGAATTTATATTGATTTTAATCTTACGACACGAACCCAATTTCAAGATGCTGGTGCAATTTATTTTGAAGTGCTTTTTGCATTCCCCGAAAATGCTGATGGGTGAGATACTGAACCATTTAATGCGACTTTAATCAACTATTATAAAAAAGAAATTGGTTTTATGGATTATCGAATTGGCTCACATACCAATAATAGACAATATCATTATTTGAGAAGCAATAAACCTTTATTTAATAATCCAAATGAAGTTTATAACGGACGAATGTCAATTAAAATCAACATTGACCACCCGAAAGATTTAAGTTGAATTGGACAATCTACTTTAAATGCTCAAGCAGCTCAAATTAAACCCCCTAAAAAACGACCATAATGACTAACTGACGAATGAGAATTAAAATCGATGTTTCTCATTCCCGAGATTTAGTTTGAATTAATGACCCAACATTTGTGGTACAAGATATTTAGGTTTTAAACATTGTGCATGCTGAAAAAATCAAAAGTTTGAAGTTAATTGGTTGGCATATTATTAATATTCTGACGAGTGGTTTGGCGCTTGTTCCGTTGACGTTGGGTCTTTTTTCTGTCGTTTTACCGCTTCCCGTTGTTATTCAAATTAATTTATGAAGCAGTTTTTTAATGAAACTTGGCAGCACGATTAATGTTAAAAATGATAAAATAGAACCTAATGGACGACCCAAAAAACCTTCCAATTCCCCCAGTGGAGAAAATCCCTCCGGTGGAAAAACCAAATAACGACGAGTTAAATGGTGAAGAAATTGTTGATACGAAACCTGATGATTTAGAACCTACTCCAGCGCCAACGCCGCCAGAAGGGGACCTAAATAAATCGTATACGCAAGGGGAAGTTGACGATATTGTCGCGCAAGTCAAAAAGCATGCGCAACAAAATACCGAAAAAAAAGTGAGCAAACCGTTGGAAAAACGGGTTGCGGAACTGGAAAGTGCCCGAGACAAAGTCGAAGAAAAAAACCAACTTCTGCTTAATAAAAATCTCGACACAAGCAACCTTAATGAATTACATCGTTGGGTAAAGTTTAACCAAAATGACGATGACGGAAGTTCTTTTGCCGACGCAGTTGCGTTAGTTGAAAAATCAGGACGGTTCGCCATTTCAAAAACGGCAGCACCAACGCCGAAAGGCAGCATCGATATTGAGTCAACGCCGAAGGTTAAAGCAACTTCGGAAATTAACGTTGACAATTATCGCCAACTTGCCCGGAATATTGGTCAAAATAAAAAAAATAAGTAGACAAAATTATAAAAAACAAAGGAGGTCATAAAAATGGCTGTATTACAATCACGCGAAATCTTGGCGATTTTGCAAAAAGAACTTAATAAAAGTGGAGCATTTTCAGGCGACGGTTATGTTAATCGTGCCTTAATCAGCAATTACACTGGAGGAAATAACGGGGAAGTGGCTTACGCCGAACTGTTTGATTTTGCCTCAACGCCGATTTGAAAAGATTCGACTGGCAAAGATTTAACCCGATCAACACCGATTGGAATTGACAAATCAGTTGTGCCGCTAACCGGTTATTCAAAGCGTTTGGACGCTTTATTAACACCATTTGATTTATCAGTGGACAATGTTGGCGCGCGCGCGGCAGCATTGGAAAGGGCAGGAGGCGACTTGGCAGAATTGAAAGAAACATCAAGAGTCTTGGCTTTTTCAACTGGAACGGAAGGTGTTTTAGTTGATAAAACGTTAATTGACACGCCCGCGAAAGCGAAGAAAGCGCTCATTCAAGCGAAAGCAGTCTTTTTAAAGAATGGAAATAAATTAATGGATGCTTTGCTTGTTTATAACCCCGATTTTTTTCAACAAATTGAGGGACAAGTTACGACAACCGGAGATACAGTTTTGACAACAGAAGGAATTACGCAACGGATTTATGCAATGCCGGCCGTAATGTCAATTTTGTTGCCGGATGACTTGTATTTTGTAATTTATAATCGGCTTTATCTGCCCGAAAAGACCGTTTGAACAGTTAGTCCCAGCATGGGACCAACCGCCCGTGGTTCAGGATTCGAAGTCGGATCAGAAACATTGGAAGGTTCTGTCAAATGAGCAGTTGGAATGGTAGAGCGTGCGAAACGTGCAGTAATTCGTAAGTTTGTTGCTTAAGTTAAAATAGTCATTAACACGCGAGAATTCTGATAATTTATTTTTCTTATTTTTTTGCTTCTGAATTTTCGCGTGTACCGTTTTTTTGAAATGACACATAACGATTATTTAAAATTTGGATTTGCAAATCAAAATTTAACGGAAGCGCAATTTAATGTTTTAGAATCACAAAGTGCCGTGATTGTCAATTTTTTAACTCATGACCGCGTTGTCAATTGCGAAGTTTCTGAATGAGAGACAAAAAAATATCTCGAATCGCTCGCCTGACAAATTACACAACTTAGTAATTTAAGTGAAAATGCGTTATTTACGGCGCAAATTACGGCCGAAAAATTAAGTCAATACGCTGTCAATTATGCAATCAAAAGTCCTCAAATTCTTGAACAATTTAAAGTTAGTTATGTCACCATCGCCCTAATTTCGCAAACTAATTTATGAAAAATTGTAATTCGCTATCCTTTAAAAGCGACTCCGATTAATTCTACTGATGATGAAACGAATTAATCCCGATTGACTTTATCTTTCGTTAAGTTTTTGAGGGCGAGAGAAAGAAATTAATCCAGTGACGGGGATTGTTGATTTTGACGAAATCTCCTTAGGTGAATTTCAATGCTATACCGAAAAAATTGACAAATTGAATTACAGCGTTAATATGGATACTCAAAAAAATTACGTTCGTATTTTTTTAAATCAATCGATTCCGAATTTAAAAGTTGGTGATTATGCGAAAAAAAATATCGGGCGCAGCGATGTTTTTTTTGATTTTTATTTAGACGCTTATTTGGGGACGACAGCGCGAATCCAGGAGTTTTTTATTACCGATTTATCGCGTTGAACAACGCCAAACAATCAGCAGTTTCATCACGTTGAAATCGTTGCGGAGGAGTTAAATGAAAGCTAGTGTAAATGCTTTTAAATATGGTTATCGCTTAGAGCAAATTGCGAAAATTAGTGAAGCGCAAAAACTCAAAATCACTGGACGCACAGTGGAATATGTGCTCGGAGCGATTAACGAAGCGAAAACGGTGCCATTTCTTACCGGCCAACTTCAAAATAGCGCCGAAACCACGGTGCAAGGAATTGGGACAGCAACAATCGATTGGAATCAAAATTACGCGAAACGGATTTATTACGGCAACAAATTAAACTTCAATACGCAATCCAATCCATTCGCACAAGCATATTGAGATCGTAAAATTACCCAAAATGACGCTAAAATGAACCTATATTTTCGCAAGGCGATGCGAATTTATTTACCATTTTTACGATAAATATAATGTTTGATTATCGCGTTTTATTCCCCGTTTTAAAAAGCATTTTGTCGAGTGAATTAGAAATTAAATTTAATCTCGCTAGTGAAAAAGATAACGAGTTAGTTATTAAAACGAATGTTGACAAAGTGCCACAAAAACAAAGTCCGCGTGGTATTTTAACGTACCAAATGACGCTCCCCCTTTGACTTTATTGCGCGAATAGCGAGCGCGCGTTGAATTTTTGTCAGAGTATTGAAAAGGCAATTAATGGTCTTAATTTTGCGTTATCAGAACGTGAAAAATTGCCCGAAAATGTGGTGGAATGAAAGGTCGAATCGTATTTTTTAGCAGACCGAATTAAGAATAATTTGGAGCAATGAATTATCACGACGAGTTTAATTATTCAAGGCGAAAAATTTCAAAATTCAGTATAATAAAAGCAAATGAAAATGAACAGCAACGATATTGAAAAGCGTGATATTTTAATCAAATTTATTAAGTTAGAAGTTGCTTATTTAAAACGACAAGTTAATCTTTGTGAGACGACAGCAAATGAATTACTGTTTGAAACTGCCGAGTTTCAAACTTCACGATTGGCAACAACAGCTATTATTTGTAATAAAATTCAACTTTACAAATGAGATCATATTTATATTATTCTTTATAAAATAATTGCCAAGAAAAAAACCGACATGATGGTCCAAACTGTAATTCGGTTTATTTTGGCCGAAATGGCGCGGATTGATAAGGAAGTGTTGGCAAATGTTAATGATATAACTAACGATACGAGTGTCGAAGAAACGATTGCCCAAAACAAACAAAAATAAAAATGGAACCATACGAAAAACTCCATAACGAATTGCTTGTTGAAATTGATTTAGAGCGATTATATTTACAAAAATTAATCGAAACCTTTAAAAATCAAAATGAAAATTGATATTCGCACCAGCAATATCGTTTAAGTGCGATTGATGAATTTAAAAAACATGATACTTTAGTAATGGATGGGCGATTCGCTTCTAATAATTTTGAAGAATCTACCCCTCAAAAATGAAATCTACTATATATTTTTTTAGTAGATAAAATGGATGATAAAAAGATTTTAAAAAATGGCACTTCAGAAGCATTTGCCTGAATTTTTAACCAAATGGCAAAATTTGAAAAGAAATTAATTCAAAAATCACAAATGGAAAAATAATGATTTACGCGACAAAAACCGATATCGCAACTTTAACTTTAACGATTAATGACGAAGCGATTAATCTACTTGAAGCGGATATGACTGAATTTGAAATGTCGACTGACTATCAAGAGAGCCGGTGAAGCGTTTATGGTCAATTCGACTCTAAAGGTATTATTACGGGCCGTGAAACAACAGGAACAATCCGTCTTAAAACACAACTCGATACCGATAAAATTCTCAAAAATATCAAGGCCATTTTTGGCAGCGACGACCCGACAGGAATGATCAACAATGCTAAATTAGCGTTTGCTTTAAAAACAAGCGACGGAAAAGAAGCGTTTGCTTTTACCGATGCATTAGTCAACATTAAAGTAATGTTTCCGACTTTTCCGATTGACGATGTCAGTGAAACGACGATTGAATTTTCGGTAAACGGTAAACTTCCATTCGCACAAAGTTAAATGGAAACTTATAACGATAACAGTTATTTCGCGGAGCGAATTACCGAAAAAATCGTGATCCAAAAGCAGGAATTTACGCTTTATTTAGACGCCTTAAACATTTTAAGATTAACGGAATTGGTCAATTTACAGCAGAAAAAAGCGGCCGAACCAGCCAGCAAATTTGAAAAAGAAAATGAAGAGTTGTTCGTTGAAGTTTTTTTAAAAATCGTTTTTAAGCATGAGCAATGGGCAAAAATTTTAACTTTTCGCCCCACTTTGAATTTACTGACAAAATTAGTAATTGATATTCAAAATATGATTCTGAAAATTTCAAAGGTCAATCAAAAAGACTTGGGTTTTTCAAAATCATCGGCTATTCAGCCGACTACGCCAGCATCATAAGTAGTTTTCAATTGGTTTTTCGCATTGATCTGTTGAAAGAACGCTTATCACTGGCGTCTTTTTTTGCTTATCTCCACGAACTCCTGAATGATAAAATCTACGCCGTAATTGGCGTGGAGAATGCGATTATTTGAACTCCAGCACGGTCAATATTAAGCGAAAAATTACTGGTACGAAGTTATTCCCTGCACGATTTTCGCGGCAAAAATGCCCGGCACTTTCGGCGTTGACTTCAAGGCAAAAAAAATGAATATGCCTTAAAATGAAAAAAATAAGATGGCCAAGAAAAATCTCCTTGACTTTCGGACGGCACTCAAAACGAGTGGAACCGTTGATCGCGCGGAATTGAAAATTTTAGAACTCGTCGCTGATACGGCGGTCAAACTAAATCCCGTTTCGTACGAACGAGCAGTCGTTCGGAGTCTCGAAAAAACGATTAAAGGGATGGGCAAAAAAATCAATTTACAAATCGCCCAGGACGAGTTATTTCGGCAATATAAAGGTTCGCGTTTGATTAAAACGGCCTTAAAACTCCTTGACAAACAGACGCGATTGATTCAAAAATCAATGTTGACGCGCTTGAAAAGTCGCGTCCCCCAATTGTTAAGAAGTGTTCAAAAAGTAGCGGCGAAAAGTTTAGTCGGTGGTGAAAGATTGCGCGAAATTCAACGGGAAGTGAATCGCTTTGCGAATAACTTGCCAACGGGGGGACTGCGCGATAAAGCGGGGCGAATTTGAGAACCACGAAACTATCTCGAAAATGCCGTGCGTGGTCAAGAACAAGATGTGCTGCGAGAAACTCGCCAAGAGCGATTTACGGAGTTAGAAATTGACCTTTTGATTGCGAATGTCGCCGCTGATGCTTCGCCAATTTGCGCGCCTTGGGGCAATGTAGTTGTCAGTCGAAGCGGAGCGAAAGGCTATCCTTCCCTTCAAGAAGCCGAAGGAGCGGGAGTAACAACACATAATAATTGTCGGAGTGGATTTTCGGCTTATAGTGGTGATAAAACGGCACAAACAACGCCGAAGTATCCGGCCAAAAAACCAAGTTCGCAGTATCAAAATACCCAAATTCAACGGGGAAATGAGCGTCAAATCCGTAAATGACGGAAGAATGAATCAACATCTGTTTCCCCAGAACGCAAACGTTATTCGAAAGGGAAATTAGATTTTTGAGAAAAACGCCAAACTAGTTTTTTGAATCAGACAGGATTACCCCGTCAGAAGTTGCGTGAATTACCGACTTAATTGCCAAACAAATACGACAAATTTGGGGTTTTAGATTGTCGTTAAAAGTAAAGCAAACGCCGCAAATATCACAAAAAATTCAAAGTGATTGGTTGATTTTAATCATTTTTTTTATGCAGCGATTGGCATCCAGAACAATTTTGAAATTTTAAAAGATGTTCTTCGCAAAAATGACCTGTTTCAATGATTCCACTCTTTATAAGCGTGTAATTTATTTTTTTTGTTCCAATTTCGAAACAATTTTTCATTCTACATTTATAGACCATTTTTTCTTTATTTTTCATTATTTTTTTGCTTCTTTGTTTTTTTATGACTATCTAAATCACATTTCTTTTTTTTAAAAAATCAAGTTGTGACAAAACCTCCTGCTCATTTTCTATATTTCTTTTCTCAGTAATGTTTATAGCTATCAACAATCGGAACTTTTAATTTTCGGTTTTTTCTTAATACTCCAACAATAATACAATATTCTTCATATTCTTCTTCATTAATACCTTCTTTTTCGCCAGATTTAATAAATTCCCGAACTTGTCGTAGTAAATTTTTATTTTTTAATTTTAATAAATCTTTGATATATTCTGAAATTTTCATTATTTTTTTTTATCTTCTTCATAAATTGTTGAATACATTTTTGTCCCTTTTTTAACATACAATCCACTGTCTTCCAAGAGTTTGTGGATTTCTTTTAACATTACATCAATTTCTTTGCGTAAAAGTTTTTGTTCCTTAAGCGTTTTTTGCTTAATAAGTGTCCTTTTTTGGTCAATACTATCAACTTTCTTTCTAATTTTTTTTGAACAAATTTCTTGATAAATTCCTTCTACTACTGACATAGATATTTCTCATTTCTCTTCAATCAATTTAATATTTCAGTATCTTTAATTTTAAATTTTCTTTTTTCTAGTTCATTTAACATAATATTTATTCTTTGAAAATCCTCTGATACTAAACCAAAAATTTTTTCATCTTCTATGTAAGATTTTAATAACATTACAATATCTGATTCAAAAAACTTATTTTTAATCTTTTCTTCAAATGTCATTATTTATTTTCTCCTTTCTTCTTACTCGTTGTATCCACAATCGTCACACATAAATATACCTTTTTCGTAAAAACCTTTTTTTGTGACAACACCACATTCTTCACACGGCGAACCATTTTCGTATTTATAAAACATTTTTTTTGCTCCTTTTTTATTCCTTGTGATAATACTGGACTCTGCCACAAGTGGAACAATTGCTGGCGTCGTGGTATTTGTTAAATTGTTCGTTCAAGAACTGTTTGTATGTTTTTGCCATTATTGTTTATTCTCTTGAATTTTTCTTAATCAATAAGAATATTCACTACTTGCCATTCTCAGTGAATGAATGTCTTTATCGCAAACATATAATTGCCCAATTGTTGTCCGTTTATTGTCCTTTTCATAAAAAGAAAACATAATAAGAGTCGTCTCTTCTTCCAACGAACAATCGGTTGTTTTAATATATTTCCTTAACTGAAAAGACTTTAATTGACATAATTGCTGTTTTGCTTTTACATCAGTCAAAATTCATTGACAATCACTCAAATGATACTCTTCAAATTTTGTGGAATCTTCACCTCTAATTACAAGTTCTTCGCTCGTAATGCAGCTTGATCAACGAACCTTGAAAAGATCAAATACTTGGCCTTGAATTTTTTCGGATTTTATTCATATTTTTTCCATTATTTTTGCTCCTTATCTTTCATTTTTTTTTCTTTATAGGCCACATTTAACTTATGATTAATGGCATTTTTTTTATTGGTGAAAAGTTTTAAATTTTCTGGAATAATTTTATAATAAGGTTCAAAAATGCGAACGCCTTCGATAAATGGGGCGTAAATCGGGACTCTTGTCGCACCGTGAATTTCAAACATGCGAATTCTTTTCCCATAGACGCTATAAAGTTTTTGTTTGATAATTATTGAAGTTTCTGATGGTGCATAAATTTTTTCAAATTCTTTAATGCTTAAATCTTCTTTTGGAAGTGGTGGTGTTTGATTTGTTTTTTTCATTATTTATATTTCTTCTCCTTTAGAATTATAGTTTATAAAAAATTTATTAAGAATTTCGTCGTACAAAAAAATATCACCTTTATAAAGTGATTTTTCCGTATTTGATATGCAACATTCGCCAAAATAAGTATCATGAAAATTTAAATAAATACCACTACTAATATCATTATTTATTTTTACGATATCAAAATCATCCGTGTCAGGTAAATTTTCAAAAATCAATTTTAAGATTTTAGAAATATTTTTACCAGTAAATTTAATTTTATTTTTATTTTTAATCATTATTTGTTCTCCTTTTTTTATTTTTTGCCCGATAAATTTTTTGATATAGAACGACCTTTTCTTTATTTTTTGCCCGATATGCTTTTTGATTTAATTTAATTTCCACTTTATTTTTTGCCCGGTATGCTTTTTGATATAAAGCGGCTTTCGTTTTATTTTTTGCCCGGTATGCTTTTTGCTTTAAGTTAATTTCCGTTTTGTTTTTTTCGTAGTATTTTTTACGGGCAATAATGTATTCTTCTTTGTTTTTTTCGTAGTATTTTTTATAATAATCAAAGTATTTTTCTTTGTTTTTTTGGCGATATTTTTTATTCTTAATTAAGATCTTTTCTTTATTTTTCTGGTAGTAATTTTTATAGTAAATTACCCGTTTTCATTTATCTAATTTTTCTAGCTTGTGTTTATCACAACTTCCACTGGCAATTCAATCGTCACCGTAATATCATCAAATAGCAGGGTTTCCACATTCTTCCCCCAAAGGGTTAAGATATGCACTCATAACACTTATGCTGCACACGATTGGTTTTTTTAAATCGATTCGTTCCTCTTTAGTAATTTTCTCTGTATCTCATAATTTTTTGGTTAAGTTTTGTCAACATCCTTCATGAGTTTCGCAACGATATCCGCTTCCAAATAATTTACTTTCAAATTGATTTTCAGCCTCATTTTCACAATCTTTTAAATCACATTTTTTATAATAACAAACATTACATATTGTTTCGTTTGTAAAATGATTGTTTGTTATTAATTTTCGACAAATTTTACAGTAATTTTGGAACACAATTTTTATTTTTTCTTTCTTTCTTCTTTCATTTATTTAATTATCTGTTTCTAATGAAATTTCTTTGACAATAATTTTCCTTTTGTAATAATCTTTTTCTTGAAATGGAAGACATTGCTTGTCAGCGTTTTTGTTCAAGCAAAATCAGGAACAATAATACAAGTCAAGGTATTCCTCATCACTTTCTTTCAGTTCTGGAACTCGCAGATATCCTCATCCATAAGTTTTAATTTCTTCTCCGCGAAAGGTTTTTGTATCACCACTACAAAAAACACTACGGGGGCAATAAAATTTTTTTTGAGTAATTAAAGGTTCTTTTGCTGTTGGTATTTCATTGCCACGAAGTTTTTCAATGCAATCATAACAATAAACTTTTCCCTCGTATTTTTTAGCATAACCCTCAATAGTGCGTGGGTAATTCGTTTCTTTTCCACATTCAGAACATATTATTATTTTGTCAGCCATTATTTTTTCGCCTCTTCTTTTTTATACACAACAAAATCACTATCGCTGTCTGGGTCGTAACGAATCGAATCACCTATATTGATATGAACACAATCATTCCCACCGTACAAACCAACAACTAGATATGGATTCGCATATTCTAATTCACCATTATCTTTTTCGTCAGGGTCATTTTTATCTCAGATTTTTCTGATAAACAAAGTTTTATAAAAGTTATCAACGTCTTTTTCGATTTGGTCTCATAAAAAGTCTCATACAGCTCCGACATTTTTTCCATCAAACATTATTGCTTCATGTTGTTCTTTTTTTGTAAAAATTTTAATCATTATCTTTTTTCTCCTTTGTTTTTGCTTCGGGTTAATTATAACTTAAAAGCAACAATTATTTTTACTTTTTCGCTATTCGTTCTGCCCAACGATTTAATAAAATTCAAAATATTAAAAAGATGCCGTAGCCAAGGACAATCCCTTGAAAAATGGTGAGAATTAACATTTTGCCGAAAATGATAGTTAAAATTAACGAAAGCACTAATAACACAGCGTAAATGAGATAAAGCGCAAGTGTGGTTTTTATTTTCATTATTTTTTTGAAACATTATTAATTTCCCTTTGTTTTTTTTCTATTTTGTTCAAATGTTCTAAAAAAACAATTAAAGTTTCGTGGCCTTCGAAACCTCCTATTTCACTAGCAACTCAATATCCTAATGTGGTTTTTGAAAGAGTCGCAATTCGTTCGTGGTCTGAATCACAAACTTCTATTCGTTCCGAAGTTATTTTTTTAAAAATAACATCTGGAACAAATTTCTTGATAAAACTTTCAATTTTTTCAATTTCCATTTTGGGAGTTTTTTTCATACATTTGGCAACTTCTTTTATTAAATTCATTTTGAAGCGAAAAATTCTTATGCTTAATTTCATTGAAGCGAAAAATTCTTTTATTCTATTAATCATTTTCTTCCTTAATATTTTTTGTGAAAAGGATATTTTTTTCAAAAAATGGAATCCCTTTTTCTTTTTGTGCATCCATCAAAACATTTGTTATTTGCATAAATATTATTCCGAAATTAGTTGTAATTTCGTCTATTTTTTGATTTTTTAAAGAAAAAAAATCAGGCTCTTTTTTCAAAATATTATAGATAATGAAAAAAACAATTGTATTCGCTTTAACAAGATCAATATTTCAATCGTATCCACGCTGTGTTTTTGAAGCTGTTTGGTAATTTTCTTTCTGAAATATCCCGATTATTTGCGTCGAAATTTCTGACAAAAAATCTGGGCTAAAAACATATTTTGATTCTTGTTTGCATTTATTCATTATTTTTGCTGCTTTCTAATTTTCCGTTCAAAATATCGCAATCGATACAAAAAAAATCAACGTTTTTAAGCATTTTTTGTCGTTCTTGACTTTTTTGACAACGGAAGCAAATTTTAAGTGTTGTCCTTTTATTTGTAACTATATTTTTTTCCATTATTTTTTCTCTTCCTTTTTAATATAAAAATATTTTTCTAACAATTCTGTCATTTTTTCTTCTTCTAAAATTTCAATGCTCATCATTCCGATTGTTGTAAACAAATTCGAAATTTTAGCAGAAAACTCATGACTAGTTTGATTTTTGGTGTTAAAAATTTCTGGATTATCTTCGAATAAAATTTTTAAAATACACATCATTAAAATTTTACCCGTCGTAAATGAGCAACCTTTTTGAGAACATTTAAAACTCGCCAGTTTTAAATCATTTTCAAAAGCAAACAAAATTTTTAAAAATTGCTTGCTTATTTTTACTTTTATTTCTTTTTCTGTCATTATTTTTGTTTCTTTCTTTGCGAAAAACCACAACCTTGACAAAAATATTTTATTTTTGCCCCAGCTTGATTTTTATAAATTGCTTTTTCAGAGCATTTTTCAGTCTCACAAATCAGATTTAAAACCTTTTCAGTATGACGCATTTTTTGCATTCTCATATTATTTTGTTAAATGCGAGTTGTAAATCGCGATTCGCGCTTTCGCATCATTTTTTTTCTCTCTTTCTTTTTCTTTTTGCCTCTGTATTAAGTATATCACTTTTTTAAGAAACGCAACAATTATTATTACAATTATAAGGTTTCGTTTGTTAGGGGGTTTTTTCAAATTCAGGAACGTTTTGTTTTTTCTAAAATTTTACAAAAGATATAAAAACTCGCGCAATTACGCTCAAATTCGCGTAAAAATTTATTCCGACCCAACGAACGATAACCGTTTTGTGACGCTCAATTAAAATATAATTCGTAAATTTCTGGACTCGTATACTCCCGATTTTCTTCCATTTCAAAATACGATTCGTCATTTCAACTTTTAACGGTGATACCATCCTTTCAATCTTCAATAAAACTTACGATGCGCGGCTTGGTAAATTCCCGTTTAATTAACTTCATTTGTGATGTTTCGTGAATTTCGCATTCATTTTTAAAGTAGGCTTTAATTGCCAAACTACGAACAACTTTTTTGAACTCCGTATCCTGAAAAAGCGTTTTTAAATGGGAGCGAGAAAAATTTTTTCCCATTCGTGTATTATTTTTTGTAAATGGAATTCAAAAAAAACGACGATGAATTGCTTCGTTATTTTCACTGATATTTTTTTCAAAATTAGAAGCGAAAATGTAGTTTTGCGCAACGTATGCTAGTTGCGAACGCTGGTGCTTCACCTTGAGCGTTAAATGATTGTTGTAGTCGGTTGCTTGTTTCAAAAATAAGATCGCCGGTTTCGGAATTTCTCCTTCCGAAATATCGTCAAATCCGGCGCCTCGAACGCCACGAAAAGTGTGAATCGCTTCAAAACTATCTTCGTCTAAATGGGCCAAATTTGCTTTCATATAAAAATCATCACCAAGCAATTCGTTGACTAGGTCCTGAAAAGTCGATTTCCCGTTGCCACCATCGCCGTACATGATCATCACTGAACCCAGGGTATTTTTGTGCATTAAAAATTTTCCAATCATTTGAAACAGCACCATTTTTAATTCTTGATCATTATTCGCCCAATTTCCAAAAATTTGTTCAATTATGTTGTGGTATTTTTTATCGTCAACTTTATCCGTAAAAATTTCGCCCCGGGACAAAATTGGATACTGAAAAAATTTTGACGGAATTTTAATTGTTTCAATCATTTTTTTGGTTTTGTTAAAAAAACCAATTAACCGTTTTTCGGCATAAAAAAAATCGCCAAAACGGCTATGAATACGGTTAATCATATTTTCGTATTTGATTTCGCAATCGTTAAAAAAACTCGTAAAATGCTTATAGACTCACGGCAAAAAACTTAATAAAATGTTAAATTCGTAAAAAATATCGCGCAATAAATCTTCATTTAACATTTCCCATTCGCTGTTTTCTTCAACGCTGATATTAAGACATTTTTCGTTGGTAATAGAATACTTTCGCATATACATACAATTATTTTTTTTGGCGAAAATTCAGCGCGAAAACTGGGGATTCCGTAAAAAATGAATAATCGTCGATTTTTTCGTTTCGATATTTGAGATTTTGGCCAAGACAGACGAAAACAAATGCCGTTCCATTACTGAAAAATCGCTTTGTTCAATATTGCCAGAGACTTTAATCAGTTTTTTGGCGAGACTTAAAACCCGTTCATTTTCCATTTTTTCGACGACTTTTGTTTTTTCCATATTCGTTTTTAGATTTTTGAATTGAACCACGAGCGTGTCATCTTTTTGAATCGGCAATTTTCCCTTATTTTTTTTTATCATTTTTACCATCCTCTACAATTTTTGAGTGAGTTATAAAGTTGTAAAGCATTCAAGCGTCAGCGACATCTTGATTTAAATAACGCTCATAAATCGGTAAATTAGAGAAAGTGTTGTGGGTATCTAAAAAATATTTAAAGTAATCTCAGGTGAGCTGTTTTTTGTCAATTCGAATTAACGGTGTCAATTTTTTCGCCCCGTGTTCCGTTCGTAAAAAATTAAAAGCAATTGTTTCTTCAATTTCGATGACGCGCGATTTCAGATAATGTTTTTTCAATTCAGCAAAAATACGCCCTTTATAAAAGGCGAGTTTTGCCGTTGTATTGTGATTGTGATATTTATCTTTTGCCCAGAAAATTCAGACATTATCAGCGTGGTTATAACGGTTTATCGCGCTGAGATATCAGATTAATTTATCAATTTGCTTGCCACTTCGAACCGTAAAGGTGTTTTTCGGTGAATTAATCCTTTGATAAAGAAATCCTCATTCATAAGCGACATCAAAAATTAGCACATCGTCTTCATGAGGGACAAATTTTTTTCTGAAATCGCTCAGATAATAGGTTTTTTCTCTTTTGGAAGTCATTTTTAAATGCTCCGGATGACAAAATCTTTGCCACCGGTAAAGATAATCATTTTATAAACATTTTTATACACAAAAAAATTACTTTGAATTAAATGTTCGTAAATCATCAGTTGGGGCGCGTATAAAACAGAAAACAAATGGTCTTTTACTTTACTGCCATCGCTGCCTTTGAAATCAATCAATTCAATATTTTCAGTTATTTTATTAAAAACCAATAAGTCAAAAGTGCCAACGAGTTCAGGAATTTCGGCACTAATTAAAACCTGCTCAATCATTAAAAGTTGCCGATCGGCCATAAATTCTTTTAATCACGGAAACAATTTTCTCATTGTTGCCAAAGTCGTTTTTGAAATTTCGCCCGGATGCTCATTCAAAAAAGGTTGAATTAGTTTCTCGTCAAAATCGTGGCGAATCAAGAGTTCGATAAACCCGTGAATTATTTTTCCACGCGTGATCGCCTTGTCTAAAATACGCTCCATACCACCTACTTTTAAGGCAGCGTAATAGAGTTGCGCAACCCCGTTGAGTTGCGACGCTGAGGCAGTGATTAAACGTCCATCAATTATATAGTTATGATTTGCTTCGTCAAATTGTACGCGTTGACTGACCGCAAATTGGGGCCGCGGAGAAAGGTATTTTTTCATACCCTACGCGGTTTCGATAATTTTGAAATCAGTCACAAAAAGCGTCTTTTTTACCGAAACTTTAAGTTGACCTTCTTGGACATAAGCATTGGCTTCGAATTTTGGATTGCCAGTTGTGCTGATAAATTGGTGCGAAGGTAATTCACCGATTGTCGTGAAAAAATGCCAATTTTCATTGTATTGAGATGTTCTTCCGTCACGGGTAAAAGTTTTTAAAATTGTTAAGGTCCCAAAAAAACCCTTTTCACTGGAGGACTGTTTGGTTACTTGACAATTGGTAATTCGCAGCTGTACAACACTTTCATAGTTATTACTCATTATTTTTTTGCTCACTTTCTAATGGTGTTTTTATTTTTTGTTTTCTTAGCGATTTTTCCAATGCCGAACTAGTCGTATTAATTTCAATTAATTCGTCAATACTCGCTTGAGGAATCAACAATTTTTCTCTTAAATGTACAAGTAATTGTGGATAGTTAACTCTTTTACTAACGCCTGCTTCTGTTTGATAAAAGCGATAGTTTTTGCAAATTACTTCGACCATTTTATTTTTCTCAAAATGGGCCAAAATACTTTTTTTAAGTAAATCAATTCGCTCGACTAAAAGCTTTTTTTGATGCTCACAGGCCAATAATTCTTGTGTCACATTTTCCATTAATGAAATTATCATTTTTCTCTCTCCTTCTTCTTATTTTTTTATTCTTCTCAATAAATTCCATCCTCAGCAACTGCTGATTTTGTTGCTGTTTCATCAGGTCATTCGCTCGGCGGCTTGCCAACAATTGAAGTTGCCCCAACAGGTGCTGTTTTTGGTGATGTTACTTTAACTGGTGCTTGTATTGGTTGCGGCGGTTTTTCATCGCCTCGAAGATTTGGATTTTGAGCATTTTCATTAACAGGTGCTGTTTTTGTTTTATTTTCTCAATTTGGTGAATCAGAATTAAGAAATGTATTTTTCTTTGCCAATCTTATTTTTCGCTCTTCCATTGTTTCTTCGCTGACAACAATTCCCAGCACATCGGTCATTAATCCGCGTTTCGCGTAAGTAATCGCGCAACGAACAGCATAACTGGGATTGGTGTCAATGTCGCTAGCTAACATTTTAAAAACTAATTTTTCCCCAGATTCTAAATCGATAATTACCATTTTGACTCAAAAAACAGCCAAATACTCGATGCGAATTTCTTCACGCGTAATTTTAGAAAATTTATCACTGACATGTACTTTTCTTTCTTGCCGAGTAATAATTGGTGTTTCTTTGCCATTTTCGTCCAAAACGGGTGCCATTCTAAAAAAAATACAAATTTTCTGTTCAAATGTGAGCGGGGTTGCTCATTCTCACATCATCGGCAGATCAGCATATTTATATTTCGTACCGTAATCGACCTCTTGGTTCGGCTTACGATTAATTTTTAAAATACCTTGCTGAATATTGGCGATTTTTACCTCCAAACTTAAATTTTTTTGCTCAACTTTTTTACTACTTTCTGCCATTTTTTTATGACTCCTTTACTTTTTTTTCTGATAAGTTTTTTTTCGAAAACATTTCTTTTAACGCTTCCAAACTTTCCTTAAAAGTAAAGAAAGTGTTTTTGAAAATAATTTTATTATTGGCAGTTTTGGTCAAAATTAAAATATATGGTTTTTGATCGCTCCGATTGTATTCGAAGTAAATTTTTAGAAAGGTATTTTTTGCAAATAATTCACTAACGCGTCAAGTTTTTTCGCGCATATCTGTCGAAGTTTCGAAGCGATTTTGTTGAAGGTTCAAAAAAATAATTTCCCGGTTGAATATTAATTCGTCGAAATTATCGTTAATCGTTTGTAAAAAATGGGCGAATTTCGTGGCGTCCTGGAGTCTCATTTATCGTATGTGATTATTTTATCTTTTTTTCATTAAAAAATGTTTTTTTTTTCATAAAAAGAAACGCCAACAATTTTCAAAGAATGAAATTATTTTCAAAAAAAAACATTTTTGAATACTATCGACGTTTCTTGGTTCCGTGAGAAAATTTTTTGTTTTGGCCAGATTTTGTAATATTTCATTTTTTTAATCGGCAAACTCACTATTTTCTTTTTTTTCTAAAACTTTCATATCCAACATAAATTCAATCGCAACGAAAAATTCTGGCACTTTATTTTTTAATTCCGTTGCTAAAAATATAACTTGATCGCGACATCATTTTTGAAAAATTTTCTCTTTGACGTTCAGATTTAAATAATTGTCATTTTCTAAAAAATAATAAAGCATTTTGATCAGCAAATTTGTTTTTTTGTTCAAAAGACTTCATGCAACATTTGTCTTTTTTTGCAAAGAATATACTATCCCCGTATTTTTAACTAACGAATCAATTTGTCAAGCGATTGTTTCTTTTAAAACAGTTATCATGGGGGTTGTGAGAGTTATTTTTTTAGTCATTGTTATTTTTTTTTGCTTATTAACCCTACAATTTTTTCAAATTTTTCCATTTTTTTCAAAATTCAATTAAGGACTGGTTTCAATTCTACATTTTCATCATAAAAATAATATTCGTAATCTTCAGAGTCCGTTAGTCTTTTTGACATTTTAATAATCAAATCGCCATGCTCGATAACATAATCGGAAAAAACAGCATTCTTTTGTTCGAAGTCAATTTCCTTAATTTTTTTGAAAATTTTTTCGGCAAAAAAAAGTTCATCGGAGAAAAGATTTTTAATTAATTCTCATTCGGGTCGTCGCAAAATAATTTTTATCATTTTTTTTTATTTTGTGAAAACAACATTTTTTTTAAAAAATGGGAATGCTTTTTCTTTTTGGGCCTTTAAAAATCCGAGTAAAAAAGTTCTAAAAATAACTCTAATTTCTTGTGCAAATTCTGCGTTTGTTTTATTTTCCATCGAAAAAATATCTGGTCTTTCTTTAAATGCGAACAATAAAAAAGCAAATAGAATAGTTGATAAATCTAATATTTCTATTTTTCAATCTTTGATATCTATAACATCTTCTAATTTTTTCATTGTTTGATAATTTTTGTCTCCTAATATTTGTAAGAGTTTTTGCGCCGTAAGCGCAAAAAGCACAACATTTTTAGGATTATTTTTTATTTTGTAATTTGTCATTATTTTTGTTCTTTCTTGTTTTGGGGGCATTTTTCCCTGCCCCCATCGGGATGATATTACTGAACTATTTTAGTTCTTTAATAATATCGAGTAGATTAACACCGAACAAATCATTTTGGGTGGGGTCATAACGAACATTTCTTAACGTGTAAGTTTTTGCCCTTTTTCCCTTTCCCTTCACAATTTCAAAAGTGTTATCAACTTCATTTCAACTTCAACGCATATTTTTCGCGCCCGTTTGCTCCTTAATTGAAGCAACTAAACCGTCAAATAACACCCCATGTGCAGTGCCAGTCGCTGGAATCGCGCTAGCAAGCGGTGTGATGACTGCGTTGATTCCCCGAATCATGCCATGCTGAATAATTCTTGCTTCAGCATCAATTCCTTTCGGTGCAACATAAACAGGTGTTCTCATAGAAACAACCGTTTCCGAAGTTTTTGAACTATCATCAAGAATTCTTCAAGGACCATTTTGATCATTGATTAACTCATTGCTCTCGTAAACTCTAATTTGATAACCATCCAAAATTTCAACTTTCCCATTGTCAGCTCGCCCTCAATCAAAAACAGCAATTGAAACACGTTGATATTCAAAAGTATCGCCTAAATCGGTGTATGTACCAACTTTTTCGAATCATAAAATACCATTATTATTATCTTCGTTGTATTCAAAAAATAGTACACGTGTTTTTTTGGTTCAACCAAAACTTTTTGCGACACGGTTATAAATTGCTAATGTTTTTAACCGAACCATTTCTTGAACTGGTTTATTTTCCAAATTTACAACCATCGGGTCAGTTTTTTGAATCTCACCTTCTGCTGTCGCTCGTGGCCCGACAAGATTAGTGATTCACGAATCAACCATACTGTCAATCTCGATGCTTGTCACTAACGCTGTTATTTGATCACGGTACAAATCTCAATACTGTCAACTCAGTACATTCAATAATTCCCGGAAGACAGGGTAGGCGCTCAATTTTGCCCCATATTTTTCAGAAATTTCGGTCGTTCGACCGATAATTGACCACGCTGACAAAAGGTTGATATTTTTAAAATCTAATATCAAAACCTCGTCTAAAATAAATGTCAAAATATCAGTCCCTCACTCACTGATCAATTCAACACTAGGCAAATCACTCGGCAAAATAGGTGTTGATAATATGATTGGAATCACAGTTCCCTTTCGTCCGATTGAAATACCAATCAGGCGATGCTCAGAATCAAATTGTCAACTCATTACATCTGCTAAATCAGATTTCACATTTGACCCGTCGGCATTTTGCAAAAAAGCGGCCGTTGGCAACCAAATTCAGCTTGGATTATCACTCAAGCCATTTTGTTTTTCGCCAAAACGCAAATCTAATTCACCTGCTGCGATTGAAAATGCCGTTCATCAATCATTTCACGCTTTTTGATTAGCACTAAAATCAGTACTTTCTGCTTTTGGCAATGCCACGTCAACGGGAGGAGTTAATTCTACAATTGGTGACAATCCACCCTGATCGATAATCGGGGTTGACGGCAAATCAATATGTACACTTAACTCTACTGTTTCGGCAATTTCCTTATTTTCATAACTGCCACTTTTAATAATTGGTTCACCAATTACAAGAGAAGTTTCAGCATTTTCACTATTATCAAATCCATTCAATCAATTCAACAAAAGCGGTTCATAATTCGCTCATTGATAATTGCTATCAAATGGTGGAGGAGTGATATTTCCTTGCCCGGCAGATAATTTTTCAACCGTTCCATCTGTCAAAAGATGATTTACAAATCCTTCGATTAGTAATCCATTTTCGACACTGATAACAACTTGATAATTTTCGCCGTATCAACTAAATTGATAGGTTTTAACTTCTGCTTCACCAATAACTCTAGGAGTGATTTCAATCACTTTTCAACTTTCGCCCAACACAAATTTATAGATTGCTGGAAGCGTTAAATCGCCGTCATATCCGTTTAATTCGCTATGGTAATAAACGACTCCACTATTTTTAACGGAAATCGTGAAATAAACAATTTGTGCCTTTGCTGGTGTCGCAAATTCAATTTTAACTAACAATTGATTTGCTTCGCTGGGATTGAGCACATAACTTGTGTCTTGCTCATAATAACCGATTTCTCATCATCCCAATACTTTTGGAAAGGGTGATGTTTCTTCAAAATTTCCGTCAGTATCAACTCGAATTCTTGCCCCTTCTCTTTTAATAACTAATTCACCTGGCGCAACACTTTTATCACCATTAATCGCTACTTCATCAGCAGTTTTGTAAACGGGAACAATTCGCGTTTCCAACTCAAAATGATAGGTAGGAATTTCAATTTCTGCCGTTGCTTCATTTGCTGATTCAACAAAGCCGCCACTATCAGATTGCAATTGGACCGTTTCAATTCCTTCTTCAGTATTATAAAAAAGATTTAACTCGTCAATTGTATAAATGATTCCTGATTGCTTCGCGTTTGCTTCTAATTGGGCAATCGTCGCTTCATATTCAGCAATTGCTGCTTGATGCGCAACGATTAATGCTTCTTTAGTTGCTAAAGCGTCGGTTTTCTCTGCCTCCAAACGTGCTTTTTCGACAATCAAACGATCGCGCTCCGCCGTTAAAGTAACCGAATCAACAAATGCTGATGTTTCAGTTTCTTTCGCCTCAGCAAGTGCTGTTTCAGCAAGATTTAACGCCATTGCTGTTTCAAGATTAGACTCTTGATTGCGAACAATAGTCGCCTTGTGTCGAACAATATCAGCTTCATGTGCAGCAATCGTCGCTTCATATTCAACGATTTTTGCATCTAATTCGGCCATCGCCGTTTTTTGTGCTTCCAAAGCAATTTTTTGCTCAACCAAACTCGCTTTTTGCGTTTCCATTGTGGTTTTTTGTTCCACAATTGTTTCGTCTTGCATCACAATTTGGCTTTCATACCCACCTTGTTTGGCACCCATTACTACTGCGGCGATAAAGGTTGCGCCGAGGGTTAATCCTGCTAACGCCATCCCAATTTGTTTCGCTAGGCGTTTATTTTCTTTATTATTTTTTGGCTTATTATTCGCCCATTTGTCTTGATTATTATTTTGACTGTTTGAATTATTACTCATGATAATAACTCCTTTCTTTTACTCCTTGGAGTATCCGATTTCAGATATCGGCAAACTAATTTAAAAGGCAAGAAGAGCGAGTCTTGCCAACTCGGACAGCAATTATTAATTGTTGTCGTCACATGCTTTAGCGTCATTTTGCTCATCTACGTGAGTTTCTGCTTTGGTTGCGCCAACAAATTTTGCTAGCTCTTCCAATTTTAATTTGGCAACTTTAACCGCTTCATCAACATTTTTTAATGCTTCTGCGACTGTTTTTACCAAATTTTCTAGACTTGTATTTTCCATATTTTTCTCCTTTCTTATTCGCCTTTTTTCGTCTTGCCGAGGACGGGATCTATTTTCTTCGATTTGCGCATTTATTTGCAATCAAAATACAAATGACTCTTTGCGTTCATTTTCGTTCATCATCAAAAAATCGGCATAAATATTTTTATTCAGCGGCGATTGGAATGTTCATATTTTTGCCAAAAGGGGTTCATTTTTTTTAAAATATTCGTCGCATTTTTTTTGGTCAAAAATGGCAAAAAAATTACTTCCTAGCGAAATTTTTCGCAAAATATTGTTTGAAATTGTTTCTAATTTAGAATTGCACGTTAGACATTTTACAAAAATAAAATCTACATTTTCTTTTGTAAAAAAATGATGTCGTACATCAACATGTTTATCGCAGTCTTCGCAATTTTTTGAAACTTCTCAGCGGTAGGAGTCATCGCGAAACGCGACTTCGAAAACATATTCTGCGATCGATTTAAAGACTCCTATAACGCCTGGCTTTAGAGAACTATTTTGATTTTTTTCGTATTTTTGAAAAACTGCTAACAGTTTTTTAAGTTCTTTTTGCAATATGATTTTTTGCTCAATTTGCATTTTGTTAACATCCAATCGATCCATCACTTTCGGATTTCGCCCTGCCATTATAGCGACAATTTTTAAGGTTTCAATCATTTTTCGAGACGCAAAGACTTCGCGAAATTGCGTCCCTTTATCGTAGAAAGGATCGTGTTGACTCATTTTAATTGCTTTCCTCGTTAAGAAAACACTCATTACAAAGGACTCTTTTTTTTCTAACATCACGATCTCACATTGAAAAATGAGAAGTGGTTGAGTGTCAATTTTCTCAATTCGTACTGATTTTTGGACATTTTCCGCAATGAAATTTAAAAATAAACCCTTTTAAATTCACTTCTGACTTTTCGGCTGCAACTCTTTCAAACCCGCCAAAAAGCACTTGTGCTTTTTCATTTTTTAAATATTGAAATTTAACGGCATTTTTGTCGCTAAATCATTCGAACGATTTTTCGGCGCACCCGAAAATAACGGTTTTTCCTTTTAAATCACCATTCCCAATTTTCTTTTTTGGTTGCAATTCGCGTGCTTTTTCTTTTGAGTGAAGACCACATAAATGTGCTCCTCATTTTTCGCCATTCCAAACTTGCACATACCCATAATCTTCACTACATCTGTTAAATTTTATAGCGTGATAAAAACAATTAAATTTGCTCCCCTCGCTAATTCTTTTTTGTCCAACATTTACAACATTAACATTAACATTATTTTTTGAGATATTCATCTTGAATGTCTCCCTTCTTTTTTTTTGCTTGAGTATATTTTAACAGTTATTTATTTTTTTATTGTTTTTTTTTTCATAAAAAAAATAAAACGAGACTGCGTTTGTGGAACGTGCAAAAGAAAGTTTTAAAAATTGGAGAGGAAAGGTTTTGAAAAATACGCAACGATTATTGTTTCTTTTTTTTCCCCTTTTTTTTTAACTTTATTCAAAATTAAAAAAGGTTTTATTTTTTTAATTCAAAATAGTAATAAAAAAAAAGGAATTATTAAATTAACTTAAAATCGGTAAATTGTTTCTTTTATTCGGGGAATTTTTTCTAAATACGTAATAATTATTTTTAACAATTTTAAGTAATTTGTTCAATAAACGGAATGAATCCGTATGCTGCTGCGTCAAGGGCATGTTTCAATCCGATCATTTTAGGGTTGACAGTTGTGGTCGTCGTTTCCATTCATCCGGCATTTTTCGTTTGAACAATAAGATTCGGGCAATTTATCGAAATAAACGCCTCGCGCTGATAAAACTTTTGATTAAGAAAGGTACAGCGTTGAAAAATAGAGGGTTTTTTCGTTTTGTAAACATGAGCGTTTGCTGGTGTCAAACGTCGCAACGCATAAATCAAGGTTTCAAGGTTATCATCGACGAGCACCAATAATCGTCCTTTAACGACGTATTTTTGGATACAACTATTAATAAAATTCGCTAACGACTGTGTATATTCCTTGATTGATGCATATTGAGTTTGTTTTGTCAGCGAATTTCAATAATTTTTTTCGCCATTTGAATGGTAGAATTCTTCGATAAATCAGAATTTTTTTAACCGGGCATCGAAGGCAGTTAAAATCGCGCAAGTCGCCCCGGATATTCCAAGGTCAATCCCAATCGTAAAGGTATAAAAGTCTTTACGATCTAAATTTTTGGGCAAAACGACATGAATTTGCTCCCGAAAATTGTAAAAAACACTCTCTTCAGGGGTGGATATCAGACCATACAGAATTGTCGGCGCACGATGGGGTTCAATTTTCGCCCATTTTTCTAAACCAGCGATGGTCTCTGCCGTCAGAAAAGTATTTGTATAAACAGTGCTAAAGAGCGTTCAAAATTGGTCTTTTTGCGTAATCGTTCAATGGTCGGTTTTCAGCACGTCCAAATCGGGTTGTCCTACCCGATACGCTTCTTGAACTACCCACCGACTCTCGTTCCAGGGGTTGAACGAAAAAATAAAACGCCGATCAGGAACGGACGGCAAACTACCGATTAAATGTTGGAGATTGGAATCGGTAATTTCAAACGCCTCGTCAATTCAGACTAATAAATGAGGTTGTGTAATCACAAAGTTAATCGATGACACTCGTTTGTGAGCGCCGAATTTTAAATCGTCGGTCACCATCGGTTCGTACAGATTTTTAAAAGCAATCGTACCACCTGTTCGGCGATGAGTGATTAAAAAACTGCTCAGATTGACATGAAAAAACGCCCCCATTTGTAATTGGGCGATTACATTCAAGATTTCGTTTCAAACTGACGAAAGGATTGTCTCGCGTTTATTGCGACAAATTAAAATGTTGTAATCGCCTTTCGCAAATAACAAAATCAAAATTTTCGCAATCGATTGACTTTTACCCCCCCGCTTCGCGGCGGCGATTAGATAGTAGATAACGGTCGAATTTTCGTTCGTTAAATCAGCGATTAAATGCTGAAAAGGTGGCAACAACAAAGTTTCGCTACTGAGATTTGTTATCATTTCCAATCACACGGACCTTTCGGGTTTTCCCTGGAATCAGCAATTTAAAATTAAAGACGGCGTCATCAGCGAAACGCTTTTGGTCGTTCCCGTCGAGTTTTAGACTCACAAAAAGGCGTGAGAGATGGGGTTTTTTTGAAATCACCGCGTACTGCATTGCCGTGATGCCCATTAAAACAATCTGCCATTCCCGTTTTCGTGGCGAATTTAAAAATTCTTGCTCGGGATTATTTGGCAGAAAAAAGGTGCTAAAAAAGGCGAAACCGATCATTTCGGGGTAGATTAAATTGTTCATCGAAAATCGCATATAATAATCCAATTTTTTGATGATTTCTGACCCCGTCAATTCGTCTCAATTTTTTCAATCTTTACTTTTTGCGCAATGACGATATTTTCCTCAATCCATTGCTGCTTATTTTATCTTTAACCCACCATTCTTCTCAGCGTGAATTTTTAAGATTACGTAACTTTTTGATTGCGTTAATTTTCGCCCAAATAACTCTTATTTTTACAAATTAGCATTTTTTTTGTTTATTTTTAAAAAATTTTTTTTTATATTGCTGAATTTTGACGATTTTTTTGATTGCCCTTTTTAACCTTTAATTTTGACTTTATTTTTTTGCTTTTTTGACGTTATTATGCGATTTTCAAATAAAAAAAAAGGAACAATAATTATTACGTCAAATTTACGTCATTTTTTAGACTGATTTTATGGGGAATTTTGAAAAGTGAATTATTAGTAAGTAATGTTAATTGTTTCTTTTATTTCCCCTTTTTTTTTAACTTATAACATAAGAAAAAAAGAAATAAGACTAATAAATTATCCTTATTTTGATTTATTATTTTAATTTTTTATATATAAATAAGTTTATTATTTTAATTTTTTAATTTTTTATATATAAATAAGTTAAAAAAAAAGGGGAAAAAAAAGGAATAATAATTGTTGCGTATTTTTATTAACTCAAAAGTGTATTGAATTTCTCAGACACTTTTGCCGTAAAGTGTATTGAATTTCTCAGACACTTTTCAAATTATTTTTCGTCGAAAAAAAGTTAAAATAATAGCAAAATGCTTAATTGATTAAAACAAAAAATCGGGAATTGAGTTGTTTCTTCAAACAAACCAGAGAAAACGGCGCGAAAACATGCGATCTGAGAACAAGGGCCATTATATGGAAGTGAAATTGTCTTACAAAATTTTTGTTGGTTTATGGAACAACGGCCGATTTACAAACGCTCTTTAAAGATTTGCAAAGTTCAAATTGATATGCAAATGTGAATGATCACAATCTCGTTCGGGACGATTTATTAAAAACAATCGTCAATCAATGACCGAATATCATTCTCGGCAATGGGTACGAATTAACATTCGAAAAAGAAACGAATGCCGAAAAATGACAAGAACTGACGAAAATGTTGGAATTTGAAACGTTGTTAAATGCTGCTGTAAAACAGATGATTTGAGCAGGAAAAGCGGTTGTTAAATTTGTTGGTTCGGCCGATAATTTTAAATTACAACTTGTTCAGCCGCTTAAAATTGAGTGCTCGTGTGATGAATGTATCGTGATCGTGACCGATTATCGCCGCATTAATGATCAGGAATTTTTATTAAAAGAAGTAATTGCCGTTGGTAGTATTACTTTTCTGGCATTTCGCCGCGAAGGATCGGATTGAATTCGCTTGTTTGGATTAGCCAATTCACCTTGAGCATATTTAATGGGCCCTGAAGGCGAGAATTTTTTCATGACTAGTTTTGATCGCAAAACGGCATTCGTCCTCCGCAACAATCGGGAGTTTGGCGATTTTTTTGAATCGACCGAAGAAGCGGTGATGCTCGATCAGATTGCGTCTGTCATTGGTTGAGAGACGGGAATTTCAAAACCGTTGATTTACATTCCATCACGTTTGGTCAAAAAATATCCGAGTGGCGATTATGCCCTTCCAAATTTGGACGCCTTGGGCAATAAATTTATTACGGAAGACGCTGCCGAAACGGCAGTGCAAAAAACAAGCGCCGAATTAAAGGGTGAAAAAATGAGTGATATCCGTGTCGAACAAGTCAGCATTCGTGCGAATGAATTAACAATGCTGAGTGATTTTTACACCAATAAAATTCTCCAAAATGCTGGGATTTCGCCCGCGACACTCGGCATCGATAGCGGTTCGCAACAAGAGGGATATGAATTGAATCGGGCGCGAAATTATATTACAACTGTTAATCGGAATGCGAAAATCGCCGTTTTCTCAAATGATTTAACCTATTTAATCGAAAGCATTCTCGCTTTTGTGTACGGAATTGAAAGCAAAGCGACAATCACTTTTCATCCGTGAATTACGGCGTCTGGATTAGAGAAAATTGAGATGGCCGAGCGAATTGAGGGTGTTTTTGGAATCGAGAAAGCGGTTCGTAATTATTATGCAAACGAATTAAAAAATCTTACCGAAGCGGAACAAGCCGATTTTTTACAACGAATTAAAGACGACAAAAATGCCGGAGCAGTCGTTTATTAAATATGCCAGAATCAGTCGGGGGGATTCGTTATAACTTAGCGGTCAATAACGCCCAATTTGTCGCCGGAATGACTCAAGCAGGAACCGCTGTCAATAGTTTGTCGGCGAAAATGCTGAACTCGAAGGCATTTCAAACTTTTACTCGTTGAGCAAATCGCGCCGCTCTAGCAGCCGGAGCATTGGCAGGAGTATTGATATATAAATCAATTGGCGCTTATGAAACGCAACTTGTCGCTGAACAACAACTTGCCGTAAATGGTCAAAATCGTTTGAAATTGACCCAAGCGCAGATTGTCGCGCAACGAGAATATGCCTCAGCACTTCAAAAGGTTGGGGTCGTTGGCGATGAAAGTGTCCTGGCAACAATGGGCTATGTTTCGTCTTTTGCGCAAAGTGCCGAAGCCGTCCAAAGCGACAGCGTGATCGATAATCAGCGGAGTTAAGATTTTGACGGCGCGAATGTCGCAACAACTTCTTTGCGAGGAAAAGCCGAATTGTGGGGTAAAACTTTAGCAGGTGAAACGGGTCTTTTGTCCCGTTATGGAATCGTTTTAACCGACACGCAGCGCGCTGTTTTTAAGACCGGGACAGAATTAGAGCGCGTTAATTTAATTTCGGAACTGATTGCTGAAAAAGGATGAAAAGGGATGAATGAACGGATTGCGGCAACGCCTGTCGGACGAGTCCGACAAATGAAAAACGAACTTGGCGATTTTAGCGAGCAACTTGGAAAAGAATTCTTGCCGACGTTGGTGCAATTTTTAAAATTAATCGTTGGATTCGTACAAACACTCGGCGGATTAACGAATGTGGTCCGTTTATTGATTGCGACCTTTGCGACCTTTCGTTTAATCAGTTCGGCATTTTTCGGAAAATTGATTGTCCAGGGATTGGCGAAGCTTTGGGCAATTCATCCCCTTTTGGCCCTAACGGTCGGAACAGTTGGATTGGCAGCGCTGTTTGGGACAACGTATGCCTTATCAAAATTGCTATTTAGTGGTGGAAGCGAGAGCGGAACGCCAACAGCAAGTACGACCAGCACGAATGCGATGTTGCCGGTGTCAAATGTCGAAAACGATGTGAATGTGAATGTTGAACAACAAAATCTCGGCGATTATCGGGTTACGCAGCAAACTTCGAGCGCGGGAAAAATTCGTTATTAATGAATTATTTACTTAATCAAATATGCAACAAAGAAACGACTACAACCTTAACGTTGTTGTATTTCGGGAACGGGACGGAACAAAAATTTACCAATTTCGCTGTTTCAAAATGAATTGTTGAACAGAATTTAACAAATAAAGATCGTTTGCGGATGACGCTTGATTTTAGCGAGAGCAATCGACAAACAGTAACATCATTATTCGCCAATGGATATGTGATTTTGGAGATTAAGAATGCGATTGGTGTACAACATTTTGTTTTACGAGGGATGAATAAATTTAGTTTGGACAATTTTTCCCCATTATTAATGGATATTGAAGCAGTTAGTGTTGATGATTTTTTTAGTCAAAGCGAGAAGTTGAATTTTGTGATTTTGCCAAATCAACGTTTAGATGATGTTTTAATTCGGGCGTGAAATTTTTTTCTAACCCAGACGGGCAGTGGGACCATTTTTAATCTGCCCGACAATGTCCTACCCTTTCAATTCGATAGTTTCAGCGTCAATTTAATCTTTACGAAAAAATTAGCAATCAATAATCGCACCTTTTACGAGTTTTTGAATCTGATTATGGCGCAATTTGATTTGGCCTGAAACTGAACGACGGTCGTGACCGATAATCAATGGCACTGACAGATTGCCGTTTTATCGTTAGTAAATGCGGCTCCAAAATGAACGCTAAATAAAAATAGCCAAATTTTTCTGATTGAAAACGAGGAACAAGGATATTTATTGGAGAGTGTCGATTATGATTCGCAAAATGATAACGTGATTAATGCCGTTGAAGTCAGCAGTCTGAATATTGTCGGCGAGACGACTTTCACCGAAGAGTTCTTAATTGCGATTCCGACGAACAGTTTTTTCGTCAAACAAAAGATTGCCAAAATGGTGTCAATGCGAATTAAACACGTCAACGAGACCGATTTTGTCAATCAAAATATTATTCCCCGCGCCAATTTATCAAATGATCAAAGTATTAACTATTGAGTCTATGGTGACAAAGAAATCGCTTTTACAAATGGCACCGAAACACAACCGGCGCTTGGAATTGACGATCGAGTGGAAGTGACTTATCTGACGAGCAAACGTGAAAGCGTTTTTTTAGACGGCCGTACCAATGCGGCGATGATTTTAAGCAAGGTTGAAATTGAAAAAAATGAAATTACGAATTATGCCGCCTTGCGTCAATTTGCGAGTTTTTATTTGGATAATCTTGGCAAAAACAATACAACTTTAACGTTAACTCGTTATGTCACGAATTGATTACCGAATGTCGGCGATTTATTGAAAATTGCCCCGAATGTTTTAGGAAGCGCGTTAGACGGGGCAACTTTTTTATTGAAACAAATTAATGCCGAATTACAGAATGGTTTTTTATGAAAAATGACCTTCTCATTCGCATTTCAACAAACTTATTTATCAAAGACGAACGTTTATGATAATCGTTCGATTGTCGGAATTGATGACGCTCCTGAAACGGTGACGCGTTATTTACGCAGCAATTTAAAACTGAACACCTTTGATTTCCCGAATGACGCGACGAGTTTCCAATTTAACGGCAGCACAGGAAATCAAATTACGAATATTCGCTTGCCTTTTTTAAGCAATGACGACGAAATCGGCGATGTTTTTAATTACGATATTACGGATCAAGGGACCGATTTTGAAGTGGTTAAAATCTGACAAAAACAGAACGAGTTTCCGATTGTGTCTGATTTATTCAGACAAGCGATTAGCGCGAATGACGAGCGGATGTTGTTATTTGACCGTTTTTTTAATTTAGGCAGTGCGGTATTAGCGACAAAAATTCCGTTTAAAGCTGACAACATTACAAATATTATTTCTTCTTGATCTTTACTTTTAACCGAAAATGTTTTAATTTCGCGGGCAAATAGAGGTAATCCTGAGGGTCAAAATTCTATTTTTTGTTCAACTTTGAGTGATGGTAATATTTTTTTAAAATATACACCACCAACATTTTTTTCTTTCAACGCCAAAGGTTTTTTTTACAATTTACACAACGGATTTTTTTTAGAGTCAAATTCGCATTACGTATTATTGTTTTCGCATAATTTTGCAACAAATTTAAATAATGAGCCGAAATTAAAGTTAATCGGTTGATGAAAATGGACTAATTTGCCGTATTTCGATTTCGAAGGTGATGTTTTTGAAATCATTCGGGATCCCCATGATAGGAATAGTCTTTTTTTCTTAGGATACGGAAAAAACGGAACTCCAAAAGTTTTGTATTGAAAAAAAATAACTTTGGCTGAAATAAGTAATTTAGATGGGGATGAGATTGCGATGGAAAGCGTCAATTTAGAAGTTTTGGGGAATTTTTATAATTTCACCGATTCGAATTTAACGATTGATTTTGTCGCCCGAAACAACGCGATTTATTTTTTACAAAATGGTGAAACGCAAACACGTGATGAAATAATAATGACGACTGACAAGACTGTTGGGTTTTATGCCGTCACTAGCCCCTTGGCGGAGCAAAAAAATTGAGAATTATTAAAATTAATTTGGAGTGATAGTTTTGAAAGCAATTTGCAATTGCAAAATGTTATTTTGGATTGGGAAGTATTTCAAAATGGCACTCAAGAAAGTGTTAATTTAACGATGAACGAAAGTGAACGGAATGAGTTTGGAGCATCAGTATCTTTGGCTAGTAAACATCTTTCTGCTTTTTTAAAATTAGATCTTCAATTTGAACAAGGTCCATTTCCAGGGCAATTTTCTCTTAATTCTAGGTTGCAGATTTGAAGTCCTAATTCAATTGGGGCACCAGTTGAATTAAGTTTTGAATGACGAAAAGAAATCACCGATCCTGCATTTGCACTTGGGATTGCAGGTGGGAACACACCGAATTTACAATTACGATTAACTTATCAAAAAACGGTGCAAGTGCCGACGGGGAACACGTTATTTACGATTTGAGAATTGACAGCGAATAACGCTTTAACGAATTGAAAGCAATTTACAGCTCGTCGTGTCAGTAATTTATTCCTGAATCAACGCGACGAAATTACTTTTTTAATTGAAACCAGCGCAGAAAAAAAATTAATTCGTGCTTTTGAGAATAACAATAAAGATATTATTTACGATTTAGAAATTGCCGAAAATTCAATTTTGCAAACATTTTTAAATGCTGTTGGTGTATATTGAACAGCGCTTTATTTTACGAAAGTTAATCAAGAGGTTTTTTTGAATCGTCTTTTGATTGTTTTAAATGCCGAAGGGCAAAGAGAATTTTTTACACGGCTTGTAGTTCCGTTATTTTTATATAATTTAGACGCTAACGACGGGGCTAATCAATGAAATATTGAAAGTAGTTTATTACCATATTTTCGTTTTAATTTAGCAATGGACAATATCTTTAGAATGTCAAAACGTTTTTTTGCCCTAGTTTTTTGAAACAACTTTTTTGTGAATGTTTTATTTGATTCGAACGGAGTTCTTCCGGCGTTTTTAACGTTGATTTTGAATTTTCAATTTCGACTCAATCAACTTTCAAGGAATAAATATGATTTGGATGATGGATTGCTTTTGAAAACGAATTGATTCAAGGAAAAAGATGCTTTGTTGCCGTTAGGATATTTTAATTGTCAAAGTTTGCTTGCCAAAAATACGATTACAACTTTTTTTGAAGTGCCGCTATCAAGTGCGATTGACACCAGTTTTGAATCGCAAAGATACAACGTTGCGTTGTTATACAACAATAGTCTTTTTTTTAAAGTGGGTGATGCTGGGATTGTTTTCCCTCGATTGGATTTATTCGCCAAAAATACGAATGAAAAAATTCGTTTTGAATATGCTTTAACTTTCGCTTTATTTGCGAACGAAAAATTGGCCGCCTTTTATTTAAAACTATTGCGTGAAGGCAAAAATATCATTTGACAAGATAGTGATAATGTGCGTACGACGGGACTCGGCGCGATTTTAATTACCTACGCAGACGGGACAATAAAAAAGAAAATAATCGGCAAGGTTTTGAAACAAGGGAACAGCAGTGACGAACGCATTTTAGAATTAGATGTGGGACCGACCACTGATATTTAATTTTTTTGAATTACAATAAAAATAATGGCCAACGGAAATACCCCTAAAATTGATTACGAAGATAAAGAATTGTTACCGGGGCGAACCCCCTTACCAGTTGATGAACGCAAATATGGCGCGACAACAAGCGATTTGAATCAAATCAAAACGAAATTTAATACGTCTGTTGATGTTATTTTGGGATTAGAAGCGAAAAATGTTGTTCAAGACGAAGAAATTTTCGGATTAACTGACGCAGTTGGGATTTTAATTAAACAAGTGCAAAAACTTGATGAAAACGGGCAAGTCATCGGAGAACCAGTCTATCCGAATGATATTGCTCGTTTTAAAGATATTACTGGTGGAGCCAAAGGTGATAAAGGTGATAAAGGAGATACCGGAGCAACAGGACCACAAGGAATTCAAGGAATTCAAGGAGACCAAGGAATTCAAGGGGTTCAAGGTGATAAAGGAGATACTGGAGCAACGGGTTCACAAGGAATTAAAGGAGACCAAGGAATTCAAGGAATTAAAGGTGATAAAGGTGATAAAGGTGATAAAGGAGATGCTGG
>JACSEM010000001.1_pt1 | contig 39456 bp, 36 predicted proteins | sample 8225391 | NCBI WGS metagenome assembly JACSEM01 (sample SAMN15704306, study PRJNA253121) | viral metagenome | isolation source: viral DNA from sea star tissue collected in USA, Friday Harbor and Canada... | host: Evasterias troschelii | collected 2013 | reverse complement strand
GTTTTTTTGTTGTATTCTTTTTGTTTTTTTACTATGCTTTCTTTATTTTCTAAGTAATATTTTTTTCTATTTTCTGCGTATTTTTCTCTGTTTTTTAATTCATATTCTCTAATATGTTCTTTGTTTTTTAATCTCCATTCTTTTTTTCTTTTTGCTATTTTGTCTTTATTTTTTAATCTATATTCTTTTTGTTTTTTTGCTATTTTTTCCTTATTTCTTAACGCATAGTTTTTCTTTATTTTTGCTATTCTTTCCTTATTTTCTTCATAGTATTTTTTTTGCATTTCTTTATTATATGTACTCATTTTAAATTCCTTTTTTTAGTTTGAGTTTCAAATTATAGCATATTTAATAAAAAAAAGAGAAATAAATTCTCTCTTTATTTATATATTTTAAATACATAAAATATCATTCAAATCTTTTATTATAATACATATATTTATCATCAATACCAAACAAGAAACTACCAAATATTTCATTTCAGTATTTTGAAAGTGTAACATATCAATAAATCTTGAAAGTGAATAAATTGTCCAAATAATTGATATTACTAATGATAATATCAAGTGAATATTAATAATTTTCATTTTAAAAATTCAATTATTGTATTTACAATTACATTAGAACTCATATTTCTATACTAATAACTCTTAACTTCTGTACTTGTAGATCCATCTTTATCTTTTCTTTCAATAACAGATCCATGTGCATTTTTAGTTATATTTTCATAACTTCCATCTTTATTTTTTCTTTCACTAACATATCCATGTGCATTTTTAGTTATATTGTGATAACTTCCGTCTTTATATTTTCTTTTGCTAACATACCCAGTTAGATTTTTAATTATAGTTTCATGACTTCCATCTTTATATTTTATTTCTTTCACATAACCAGTTGGATTTTTAGTTATAGTTTCAGAACTTCCGTCTTCATTTACTTTTTTATCAACAGAACACTTTGGATTGTAAATTTTGCTATCAGTAATAATAGTTGTTTTATTGCCTATGCCAATATTGCTGTTGCTAGTAAAAATATTATTACTTCCATAATTAAAAACGTTGCTTTGGTTGATAGGACTATCATTAATTACACTGTTTTTTATTATGACACTGCTGTTTCTATTGTCGATGATGCTATTGATGCTTACACTGTGGTCATTGATTGTGCTATTGTTGTTGTAACTACTGTTTATAATAGTGTTACTATTCCAATAACAGTTATTGTTACTGTTATTGCAGTTGATATTATTGCTGTTGTTGTAACTATTGTTTATAATAGTGTTACTATTCCAACCACATTTATTTTTACAATTAATATTATTACTATTAATGTTATTGCAGTTTATGTTGTTTTTTCCACAATTATTACTATTTGAATTCGTAATTTTAATTTTCATATTTGTTACCTATTTTTCAAATACTATTATCTTCCTTTTTATTTGTCATTATGGTTTACATAACAGCTTTATAATAAGTTTCTTTTTCATTACTCATTTTATTTACCTATTATATTCCTAAATATTTTCTAATTTATCTAATCTTTTAAATGTAGCTTCAAATCTTGCATTAATAGATTCATTTAAATCATCAAATCTATCATTTATAACATTAAATCTTTCATCAACATATTCATCTAAACTATCAAATCTTTCATGAGTGACTTTCATTACAAAATCATGTTTACTCATAATAGATTTAGCTACAACATCAAATCTATCATTAGTTTGAATATCTAAAACTCTTAATTTATTCTCTAAAATTTTTATTGAATCATCAATTTTATTATTCAAAGCTTCTATTTTAGCTTTTTCAAGATCAGTTAAAGGTTCTTCCTTCAAAGCTTTATGATCCATAATTTCTTTAATATTTTCAGTAAATTCAAGTAGCTGTTCCATATTAAATTTGTCCATTTTATCAGACTTTTTTTCTAATTTTTTTAAATCTTTTTCAAAGTCAAAATTTTCATTAGACATTTTATTTACCTTTTTTTAATTATATTATTTGATGGAAAACATACATTCTAATTGCTGATATTAATATTGAAATATATTTTGAATAATCTTCAAAATTATTAATATCATTGAAGTCAAAATATACTTTTCTATTATATCTATCTGTTACTTTCATTCTAGTAATACCGTTTCCCTTAGGAATAATTGTTATTCTGTCTCCTTTTGGGTTTGCTTCATTACTAACTTTACTAAAGTCTTTTATTAATACTTTGTCCTTAAAAGCTTTATCTATGTCAGCTTGAGTAATAAAATCAATAAATTTAATTGTTCTTTTACAAGGTACTTCTTTTGTAAATGTAATACAATCAGATTCATCTTTACCTAAACCAACAACATATAGTTCAGCATCTTCATTTACTTCATCTACTTCATTTACTTCATTTACTTTCTTTTCCACGTACTGAACCTTTAATTGCGTTATAATATTCGAAATTGTTAAAAACATCTTTAAATAATGTATATATTGTCTTTATAGCATCAAATCTACAAAATGAAGAACCTTTTTCTTCTATTGGGTATTGAATATTTAAACAATTGTATATTTCATCCATGAAATTAATCATAAGATTAACGCTTTTATATAAATTATATTTATTTTCTCCATCAAGACATACCATTTTTATTAAATTAATAAAACTCTCAACATGTTCTTTTAAATATTCGTAAATATCACTGGGGTCAGAAGTTTTATCTTTAAAATCTTCATCTTTAACAGCTCCATTATCAATTGCATGAGTTGCTGTTTCTATACGTCTAACATCAGATTTATAAATAAAGTTTTTATATTGTTCACTTAATATTTTTTTCTTCAATAAAGAAAACATTTGTTTATTGTTTTCATCTGTAAAATTGTCTTCTGTAAGAATTTTAGAGAATGCGTACATTAAACAATTGGATAGTTGCATTGATGCTAATATTCCATTTTCACAATTATATTTTATTTCTTCATCAGAAAGATTTACTTTTGATTTCATTATTTACCCTCTTGTTTATTTGGATTACGTAGCATAATTGCACAGTAATATTTACCTACTTCATGAGCTATAGTTTGAACTTTTATAATAGCATCTAATCTACATACTAATGAACAAGGGTATACTCCTATTGGATATTGACGATTTAAACAAGTATATATAGCTTCACAGAAACCTGTAAAAAGCTCAATGTTTTTTTCTAAATTCAAATTATCTTTTTCATTAAGAGCTATTTTTTTTAACATATAATTAAGAGGTGAAATATTCATGCATAAATATTCTATAATATTTGTAGATGTAGTAGTTATATGTGTAAAATCATCTGCATTTGTTGTACCATCATTAATTGCTTTAGTTACTGAATCTATACGTGCCATATCAGTTTTATGAATATATTGTTTATATCTTTGACTTAATGTTTTTTCTTTTAAGAAAGTAAACATCTTCTTATTGTCTTCATCTTTAAAGTTATCTTCTGTAAGAATTTTAGAAAATGCATACATTAAACAATGTGATAATGGCATTAGTGCCAATATTCCATTTTCATGACTATATCTTATTTCTTCATCTGGAATATCCAGCATTTTTGGTTCAAATTTTACCATTTTAAATTACCCACGATTATGTAATTTTAATTAATGTAATAAACTTGTGTTTGTTATGTCTCCAAATTTAACAATATTTGGTCTAAATGTAAGATTAACTATTCCTGTTGAACCATGTCTATTCTTAGCAACATTGATTTGTGGAGATGATATCTCTGCAACTTCTTTGTCACTAGAATAGTACTCTGGTCTATATAACAATAATACTTGATCAGCATCTTGCTCTAAACTCCCACTGTCTCTCAAATCACTCAATCTCGGTCTTTTGTCAGGTCTCTCTTCTACCTTTCTAGATAGCTGAGACAAGCACAATATACATATATTTAAATCCTTAGCCATTAACTTAACAGCTCTGGAAATATTAGAAATCTCTTGTTGTCTATTTTCTAAGTGGGAAGACTTAGAAGAATATGACAATAACTGTATGTAATCTATTATAAGAACGTCTATTCCATTAATATGTTTCATCTTTCTAACAGTTGATGCAAGTCTTGACATAGATGTCGCACCCATTTCTTCAATATATATTTTATAGTCCTTAATTTTGTCAATTGATTCTTCTATTCTAACAATTTCATCTTTTAAAATCACACCTTTCATTAACTTTTGAACAGGTACTTCTGATTCTGATGATATAATTCTATATAAAAGTTGCTCTGGACTCATTTCTAATGAAATAAATCCAATAGAGTGGTTAGATTTAGCTAAATTTTCTGCAATATTTAAAGCAAATCCTGTCTTTCCCATCGATGGTCTTGCAGCTAATATGACCATATTTGACTTACCTAATCCTCCAATCATACTATCTAAATCTACAAAACCTGTAGGAACTGAGTTTGATAATATATTCTTAGGATTCTTATGGATATCTTTTATTTTATCTAGGATATTGTTCTTAGATTCATTGCTCTTTGATTCCAATACATCTTTTATAGACAATATATTAACACTATGATGTGACTGCTCTATCTTTATAAGACTTTGCACAACATCTTCAACTACCTTATCTATAGGATACAAAAAAGAAGAACTCTTCGCATCATCGAAAAGAGTTCTTATTTTTTCTTTAGAATTAATATCTTTAAGAGCTTCAATATGTGAAAGAAATTTAATTGGTTGCCCAATAGAGTACAGTGAATGTATATAATCTTTAGTAATTTTATTTCCTTTGATATTTTCAATCTTAGAAAACACTAATGTAGAATCTATATAGTTAGCTTTACTATTATAGAACTCTTTAAGAACTTTAAAAATATTCTTATTACATATAGTTGAAAAATCAGATTCATCAAGTTTCTCACATCCTTCTATAAGTAGTGAGATTGACCTAATCATACATCCAAGCACGGTACTTTCTACATCACCTCTACTTTGATATTGCATTACTATCTTTTTTACATTCTTTCTTATTATTGCAATTGTATGATTTACAATTGTTCTCTATTTTTTTTTCAGATATTTCTTTTATTTCCTTATCCATTTCTTCTAATCTAAGTTTCAATTCATTAATAGATGTATAAGTAGTAAAAGTAGCTGATTTTGAATCTTTAGCAAGTTTATCAAAATTTAATTCTGTAATTAATAGTTGTTTATTAATAAATTCATTTGCGAGATCTCTTTCTTCTTTGCTTTTATCTCTTTCTTCTCTGCTTTTATCATCTAGATATCCAATATATATTAGATTTACAGCAAACAACGCGAATATAAATATTAAGATATATATAGTGTCATTCATTTTTTTTCCTTTTTTTCTTTTATTGACAGCTCTCACAGCCATCTTGTAAATTACATTGAACTTTAAATTCTTTTCTATCAACAGATATATTATCTGAAGCAGTATTTGATTTACTCCAAGAAGCTCTCATTCCTTTAGCATTAATATCTACTGTAGTTTTCTCTATAGTTGAAGCACTTCTAGATCTTAGATAGTAGAAAGACTTTAGTCCTCTTAACCATCCTTCTGTATATGCTTCTTGTATTAATTTACCATTCTTATGAGGGAAGAATATGTTCAACGATTGCCCTTGATCCAACCACTTTTGTCTTCTAGCAGCAGCTTGAATTATATAAGTTGGTTCAATTTCAAAAGCACATCTTAGTAAGTCTTTAACTTCAGTAGGTATATAATCTAAGTTTTGTACAGATCCTTCATAGTACTTAAGATCGTCAGTAAGTTTTTTACCAATCAATCCTAATTCCTTAAGTAATCTATATGCAGAATCAGCCATATGTATAAATGATCCAGACAGATTTGCCTTTGCATACATTACACCAAACATAGGAGATATAGAATCTGTTACACCAACTATAGAAGCTATTGTTGCAGTAGGAGCTATTGCCATTGTTAGAGCATTTCTCATACCCTTCTTTACTTTAGCTCTTATAGGATCCCAATCTAACTTATGTGAAAAGTCAGATATCATATATTTTCCTCTAGCATCAGCAAGATCTTTATATGTATCAAAAGGAACTTTACCCTTACTCCATTCAGAGCCTTCAAATGTTGGGTAACTTCCCTTTTCTTGAGCTAAGTCTGCAGATGCTTCAATAGCATGATATGATATAAACTCAGTAACTTCATCGGCTAGTTGTATAGCTTCTTCAGAGTCAAGTCTTATTTTCATGGCAATCATAATGTCATGCCAACCAAATATTCCCATACCAATAAATCTATGCTTCATGTTAGAAGTTTTAGCTGCTTTAACAGGATAAAAGTTCATATCTATAACATTATCCAACATTCTAGCTGCACGCCTTATAGTATCCTTAAGAGTATCGTAGTCTATTTTATTATCACTATTTAAATGCTCATATAGATTTACAGAACCTAAGTTACATACTGCAATTTCAGCTTCTGATCCTTCTGGGTCATCACTGTCTACTGCTTTAGTATGTTCAAATATTTCAGTACATAGATTTGAACTCTTAACAACACCTTCATGCTTTTGAGTGTATCTGATATTTGCAGGATCTTTGAATGTTAGCCAAGGATATCCTGTTTCAAATAGAGATGACAATATCTTTCTATATAGAGTTAGTGCCTCTATCTTTTGACTAGGTATTTCTTTTCTCTCAGCCATTTCTTCATATTTAACATATGCATCTTCAAACTCTTTACCATATAGAGAGTGAAGACCTTTTACATGACTTGGACAGAATAGAGTCCATGATTTTCCTTCTTGTACTCTTTTCATGAATAGATCAGGAGTCCATATAGCTAAACTTAAGTCGTGAGCTCTAAGTCTTTCTTCACCTGTATTCTTTCTTAAGTTTATAAATGACTCAACGTCTTTATGCCATATTTCTAGATATGCAGCACAAGTACCTAGTCTTTTACCACCTTGGTTAACTGCAACACATGTACTGTTCAATACTTTAATAAAAGGTATGATACCTTTGCTCAATCCTCCAGTTCCCTTGATTCTTGAACTCATTGCTCTTATTTCTGTCCAGTCTACTCCTAATCCACCAGCCCATTTAGTTTTATAGGCACCTTCCGCAATGTTTGTAAATATTGATTCAAGACTGTCTTTTATTGTAGAGAGATAACAAGAACTCAATTGTGGTTTTAATGTTCCTGCATTAAACAATGTAGGTGTAGATGACATAAATCTATGAGTTGATAGTAAGTTATAAGCATCAATAGCTGCTTTATTTGGATCTTTCTCATTAGCAGAAATACCCATTGCTACTCTCATGAATAGGAATTGAGGAGTTTCTATTAATTTATCTTCATCTCTTAATAGGTATCTATCTAGCAATGTTTGAATTCCAAGATATTTAAACTTACAATCTCTATTATGATCAATATGTTTTGCAAGTAAATCTATATCATACTTACGCAAAGAAGGATCAAGCCTTTTTGCTAGAATACCTCTAGTTATGTAAAAGTTAAAATCCAATTGCTGAGGTTGAAGATAAGCACCACATCTTCCATCTGTAGCACACTTATATATACCATTTAATATTATTCCAGATAATTTATATGAGAATGAATAATCTGTTTCAATATACTTCTTTAGTAGACTTACAATATTATTATAAAAATCTAATATTGGCATATTTTCTTTATAAGAAGCAAATGCCTTATCTATAATATCTTGAATAAGATCGTATTCTATATTTAATGCATTAGATATTAAACAGTAAAACATGTTTTTTGCAATTTTAATGTGATTGTCACCGTTAGTGAAGTACATGCATTCAGATATCATTTTTATTCCTTTTGGTCATTTAATGTTTTCAATAAAATTGAGTCTATTCTCTTATGAAATCTGGTCTTTCTATTATAAGATTATTCAATTCAATAATATTTTGATTCATAGAATAATACATTTTACCTAATGCTATCTTTGTTAGATTAATACATTTTGCAAGACCTTTTTTACAGGATTTTACGTTCCTTAATGACACTAAATTAGGTAAGTTATTTAAAATATGCTCTTTTGATATAGGATCTGCAACTATATCTAAACAAGATGCATCATCATCATGCCACCTATCAAGATCATTATAAGCACGAATATTCTCTTTCAAATATTTTTTTGTTTCAGCAATATCTATTGACATAGATTTTATTTCATGTTGTAATTTAGCTTCTCTGCAGCTATATACTTTATATTTGCAAGGAGAAGGTAAGACTTCAAATACACAGTGATAAGTTTCATTTACCATTGTATTAAATTCATTAGAATCAAATGTTCTCTTGATAGTCATTGTTAATTACCTTTTTTTTGTGATGGTAGTTCAGTAAAATATATATAGTCAATATAATTTTTACTGCAAAAAAAAAGAACCTCTAAAGGTTCTTTGAATAATTATAAGTTTTATCTATAGAAATCATATTGTGAAGATTTTTTATAATTTGTTAGTCTAACATTTTGTTTTTCATCTTCATCCAATGAATCCCATAACTCTTTAGAAAGTAATTCTTCATATATTAGATCTCGTTCTGCTTGAAGATCTGCATATTCCCATTCTTCTTTTATTATTATAGGCATATTATACATCCACTACATTATACGTGTTCTAAGCACATATACTGGAGAATGGTTAATAAGCAATGCTTTTATACCGTTATCTAGGTCTATAGTTTCTTGTTTTTCATTATCATCCATTTTGTCCCAAACTTCTTTGGAGAGTAATTCTGAAAAATATTCGTGTTGTTCTTTTGTTATTATAGCCATGTTATTCCCTCCTTGAAAGTAATGGTCTTTTCATAATGAAATGTGATTCATCTTTACTGCAAAGAATATATTGAGTTTCCTCATTTGTAAGTTTACAAGAGTAAGAACCTGCTTCTATCATTTTAAATATAAGTTCATTCTTAATATTCTTTATCTTTTCATCCAAACTATTTAGTTTGATTTTTGCTTCGAAAGCATCTTCTAATATGTTCTTAATATCTTTTGATACTCTATCAGACAATATTTCTTGGTGAAACAATGTTAAAGCAGATAGAATTGCACTAGCTTCTTGATTAGCATATGGATTCTTCTTCTCAATACAAATAGTTTTATGTATTTTCTTAAGTTCTTTAATAGATCCAATAACTTCTTTATAATATTTTGAGTCAGAATCTATTGAAACCATTACAGTCTCCATGTCCTTACCAAACTCATTAAGAGTTACTACAAGATAACCTACTTTAGTTCCTGTAACATACATTTGGAATGCTAGTTGATAAAAGTTATAGTGATTGAATTCAAGATACTTATTAAACGTATTTCTAGTTTCAGTATATTTTATTTCTACTGGAGCTATAAGCTTAAGATTCTTGAAATCTCCTTGATACAATACACAGTCTGTAGATGCTAAAGCCCAATTATCTTTTACAAATACTGGCTCTGTCCACATATGCATAATGTTTTCAGGATTTTCTTTGTTAAATTTATTAAGCATTTTCTCTATTTCATTAACAGCTATAGGCTCATTCAACTTGCCTCTTTCCATTAATCTTTGTTGAAAATCACCAAATTCTTTTTCTTTAATACCAAGCTTGTATTTTGCAAAGTCAGCTCTGTTATTTCTCATGAATGATTCCTTATTAATAAAGGAAATTAATAATTCAGGAGCTTCTGAAGCTGTTAAAAAGAATCTTCTTGCAGCAAACCATTTAGGAGTTCTTTGAGGAATATCTATTAAAGACAAGCCCTTTATTCCAGATATATCTTGCATCTCATTTTTTTCAAATTTGATTGTCATTATTTACCTATAGGAGCTTTAAATCCTGTGCTATTAGCTTTCTTTGCTTCTTCAGATTTTCTTTTCATTTCTTTATCTATAGCAGAAGGATTGTTATCTGCTAGTTCTACATCATCAGCAGGATTAAATATACTCATAACATTTTGAAGACAATATCTTGAAATGTATGAAATCATTGATCCAACGTCTTTCATCTTTTCACCAATTCTTCTAGTATCACCTCTCTTAAATGGTTCAGTATCCATACATTCTCCAAAAGTAAATCTGTGTGTTGTAGATATTTTTGAATGAACGGTTATACTTTTAACTTTGACTTCATCGTTTTCATATGATTGAATCTTCAATATAGTTACAGTCAAAATAATTTCACACTTAGCACCATTGTTACCAATAGAGGTAGGTGTAGCAATATTAAACAGTAGTTTGTAGCGAAAATTTTCACCAGCATACATTTCTTCAATAAGTTCTTTATTCACACTAACTGCAGCTTTATCTAATTCTGCTTTAAGCAATTTAGATGTGTAATAGCTGTATTTCATTTTATCACTTTCAACTTTACATTCTTCTGGACAAACAGCTTGTGCAAGTATCATAGATAAAGCTATTTTAGCTAGATTATCATTTCCTTTGTTAATAGAGTCGTATTCATTTTCAAACACTTCTATATTTGGATATACATTATGTAATATGTTATTTGTATTATTCATTTTTAATCTTTTTCGTATATTATCTTATATATATATTATACTCTATTTAATACAAAAAATCTACTATTATAGCTATCTAATTAATCTCTACTCATTATATTTTCTACATCAATACACCTTGCAAGTTTTTTAGACTTATATGCCCTTGCATTTTGTTTGTTGGAGTACTCTTTAAGCCTTTCTATTTCTTTTTTTTCTCTGTGTTTCTTTGGTCTTTTTACACTTTTTTTCTTTCTTGATTTGTAATATCTCTTGAATGAATCCAATTCATCTTTTCTTTTACGAATTGTATATGCAATCTTTTTAATAGATTCAATTAACTCTTCCTTGCTAACAGATGCATCTACAACAAACCATCTTCTTTTATCTTTATTAGCATTTCTTAAATAGTTATTTCTTATCTGATCAAATATTTCAATATTCTTATTCTCTATAAAATCTTTTTCTCCAGTTATTCTAGCTAGTGATTTCCTAGGATCTATATCTAAAAGTATTGTTATTGTAGGTTTCTTTATCATAAATGATTCTAATTCTTTCTTAATAATACCTTCATCTATAATAACTGATTGATATGCAATGAATGAATCTATATATCTGTCTGATACAACTATTTTAGATTCTCTTAAGGCTGGTTTAATAACCATTTCTGAAGAGTATACAAAATCCCTTAAGAATAAACTTTTTAAATGTTCATCTTTTGCATCAATGCTTTTCAATGCTTTCTTTACTTGTCTTCCAGTAAATAGATTAGATGGCATTGCTGTTTTTACTATATCAAAACCTGATAATTCAGAGCAAATGTAGTCTATAATAGTACTTTTACCAGCACCATCTATTCCTTCTATTGTTACTAACATGGTAATCCTTTTTTTTTCACAACATATATTAAGCAAAGGTTTTCTTCAATAGAGCAATTGTCTTTATTTGGTTGTTAACACAGTTAATGTGTATGTTTTGTAGCTTAAGAAGCTCTTTCTTTATTTTAAATATAGAAGTTTCTACTCCTTTTGCATCAATAACAAGGAATTTACCAGTTTTTGTACATGTTACAACAAAATCTGCAATATATTTTCTATTAATATTGTTTATTTTGTATGTTTTTTGCAATTCTAAGTTTAATTTTTTACTTTCTGTAAATTTTTTTATTGATTTATAACAAGCAAGTTCTAATTTTGAGTCAAATTTGAGTCCTTTATAAGAGACAATATGGTTATTGTATTTCTTTCCAATGCGTATAATTTTAATCATAGTTTATATTTAATATTTACTATTATTAAATATATGTTATCTGATTAGAATGCATTAAAAAGCTTAAAAATAAAATATATATTTTATATGATCTAATAGATTCTGCTTATTTTAAGGCAGGCGAAAACCTACTAACACAAATGTTCAATAAAGTTTAGTGAGTTTTCTGTCGACCATCCCGTGAATAAGAGATGTATTTATAAAATAACAACGAAAATAGTGTAACCAAGAAAAAAGAGTCAAGAGCTAAAAGTCAAGATCTAAAAGCTAAGAGCCTTCTATTTCTTATAAAAGTCTTAAAAGCAATAGTTTTTCAAAAGAATCAACCGTTTTTGCAATAAGTCTTTTAATCACAACCCGAAATTCGTGTTATATTGCAAATAGTATAGTGAATATGTAATTTTTACTCAATAACTTGTTTAGAAAATACAAAAAAAACGCTTACGCAGACCGTTCTCTGTAAATAGAAAGAACAAATAACCAGTTTTGAGCATTGGAATCTGTCACAATACACCATTGTTTGGTAATAAAGACAGAAAGTTGGTCAATATATGATATGAGTGGCTTCGAAGCCTACGAATTGATGTAATGTCCGATGCTTAACGCAGAACAGTATCACTTCTTCGAGAGGTTGGGAGGGCTGTTCGGTTAGGGGGTAGGGGGTAAGTCTGGACTAAAATAATAATACCGTAAATAAATATAACCTCTTACCTTTGGGTGAGTTATGTTACTCATAACGTTTGCATTAGTAATTTTGTTCTACTCACTCGTTTATCATTTTATTCACAACCCAGTAGCTTACTCGTGGTTGGCTATTTACTTCCTGACTGCGTGGCGTTGTAAATAACCAACTAATTTTCTTTTTTCAATTTCTTTATTTCTTTTTGATATGCTTTCCTAGTTTATAATTACGTCTAATTATCTTTAGTCTAACTCTCTTTGTTTATAAGTAAGTTAATCCTCTCTTCCTATAGGGTAAAGAAGGGTTGAACTCTCTCTATAAAGAAGTAACTTAAGCTAAAGAAATACTAAAAGGCCTAAGCGGTGTATATCTAATTTAGGGTATATCTAAAATGTAAAGATTTAAGGTAATAAACAAGTAAAGAATGCTTATATAGTGTATAATATAAAGTATATCTAAAACGTAAAAAACAAACTAATAGTGAAGAAAAAATGAATGATATGCCTATAACAGTTACTGGAAGACTTGCAAGAGATCCAGATGAACTAAAGAATGGAGTTTATTCCATAACAATAGCAACAGATCTTAAGAGGAATAAGGATACGGGTGAGTTTGAAACAGCTTATATCAAATGTCTATTCTTTAAGGAAATCTCTGAAAGGAAAGCTGGATTTATGAAAGCTTTGAGGAAAGGATCAAAGATAATGGTATGTGGAGCTGTTCATGACTTGGATACATATTTGTCTAACAAAGATAATGTATGGAAGCCTCAGTTAACAATAAGAGTTTACTCTGCTTCATTCCCTATAGGAGGAAGTGGAAAGAGAGGAGAAGAAGACGAAGAGGACGGTTCTGAAAATAGAAGTTACTCTAACAATAATAGATCTAGTTCTCAGACTTCAACAGTAAGAGCAAGAAGAAAATCTTGGTAAAACTAATATTTACAATAATTAAATATATTGTTATATTGACAGAAGGAAATGTTCTATTATGTATTTGTTAAGATACATTACTTTAAATAGGTTAGGCTACACGATGGTCTGACCTATTCTTTTTTTATGATACTATTTGATAAACATAGTAGTCATCATTATCTGATATAAGTTTAAGATCAAAGAACTCTAACAAAGATTCATGATTAGCATCTTTTCTTAAGGAAGTTAAGAGAGGTAGATTTCGGTCGCAATTTTTTTCGAACTTTTTGAACAGCTTATCTTTGCCGTAACACAAGTACGTCATCACTCCTTTATTTCTAAATTCAGGCTTGATGTATACAAACAAATCATAATACGGTTCTCCTTCTAAAGAACAGAGCTCAATTGCTATCATACCTATAATTTCTCCATCAAGTTTAATGGAAAGAGAATAGGGCAGTATAGATTGCTTTCTCATATTGATATCAGAGAGATATGTGACTAAACCATGTGAATGGTAGCATGCCATCATATACTCGTGATTATCTGCTAGTAAATTTAAATCTTTATTATTAAGTTTTCCAACTTTAAACTTTGCCTTTGAACACATTGCTAATCTTAATTTTTTTATCAATAACTTGGTTTCTAACAACATTTACTTTCTTGGAGTCAATTATTCTAATAGCTACTTTTATTGCCTTCTCAATTTCAACAGCAGTCTTTGGGCAAGGGTAATACCACTTAGGTGGATTATCAGATCCAGCCCACTCAATCTTAAATACTGATTCAACATACATGTTGTTAAGGATAACTGTTTCTTCGTTGCTTAATAGATTAATCTGTCTGCTAGCCTTAAATTGCTTTAAGGAATCTGATGTCTTTGTATCAACTTCATTAATTAATCTATTCTTTAATCTAAGAGTAACATCCTTATTAAAGTAGAAACTCTTAAGAGCTAAGAGAGAATAAACACCTACCTTATCATCTTTAAACAAGAAGCTTCTTCCACCATCTGCACCCTTGTAATATACTTTTTCATATACTTGTCTAAGAGTATCATCTTCAATTTGTAGATGTGGATGATCTGTGCTTGATATCTTAACGTAGAAAGGATATATTTCTGCTTCCATAGCCTTTTCGTCAACTATTCCATCAGCATTAGTGAGTTCTTCTTTAATATACTTATTTATTAGTTCAGAAACTATAAATATCCAAACAAAAGGAACACACTCATTCTTTTCAGCTACTTTATCTTTAGCAGATATACTGTTATTAGTTATAGCGGAAGCTTGTTCCATACTATTAATTGAAACCATGATTATCTCCAGTTACGTTTTGAAATTATAGGAGTTCCATGCGTATCAATTAGTTCAAGTGCAAAGTTTCTTATTATCCTGAAAATAGCTTTTGTATTCTCTAATAGATCAATTGGCTTGATAGTTGATTTTTCAGTAGAACCTTGCAACAACTTATGCTTGATTTCTTTTGCTATAGACATAATTGCACCTTTAGATGACCTATTTCTAGTAGAAATATATGCCATACCACCATGTATTAGTCCTTTATCATAATGAGGAAGAGATCTAAATACATCTTCCAACATGTCTTTAATAACATTTTGTCTTGAATATATATTAGAGTTTATTACTATATCGAAAGTATTGTTAGACAATATATTTCTTCTTCTATATTCCATAGCTCCTCTTTCAATATGGTCTCCAACAAAGTTTTCTCTGATAGCGTTTGCATAACTTTCTAGTTCTTTATAACTTCTAGAAGCACCAATAAAGAATGCACCATTCTCATCTACAGCTACTTCACCAATAGTACCAGTAGCTTTACCGCCTTCTTCTGAATGAACTAAGTTAAACATATGTATTAGGTCAGCTTTAATTTCACTTTCAGATTCCTCTGTAGCACAGTATTTTAGAATCATGAAGTTTCTTGTAACACATTCATTTATAAGAATGTCAATGTCATTAGAATAGTTTCTACATAGAATCAAGTGTCTTTTTCCTTCAGTTATTGACCTTAGTTCAATTTCTTTAAAAGTTTCTTCATCCAAATCACCATCTAGCAAAGTAATTTGTACATTTTTAAATCCACCATATGCTCCACTAACGAATCTTCTGTTAGCATAACATCCTATAAAGTATCCTCTTTTTGGAAGGAATATTACTTCTCTGTTTTCTGCTGGGTTATCAATAAATTTAAAAGAACTTGTATTTGATTTTGGATTTTCTTTTAAGAATGTAATTATGCTTTCTGAAATAGGATCTTGTTTGCAGATAGTTTTAACCCATCTTTCTATGTGTGAAACTTTCTTTCTTTCTTTAATTACTTGCTTATCTATAGATTTTAATATTGAATCTACATCTTTTTCAATAGATTCTCTATCTAATCCTTGAGAGTTGTGATTCATAATATATGTAAGAAACATTGTTAAGAAGGAAGTTCCATCTCCATAATTTCTTTCAAACTTAGCAACTTCATCAAGAATCTTATGTGCATTAGTATCTGAAGGGTTTGCTGCACAATAATGGTTAAGAATGTTTAATCCATCCTTTGTTCTCTTCATTGCGTATATAGTTTCTATATTATCTACTACTCTTTTGTTAATTAACTCTATTGATTTACCATTTAAACCAAAAGATATGTTAATTATATCGAATAATGATGTCATACTTTTTAAATCAACCACTGATGCTCCTGTTTTTGAGTTATTTAACGTCAAAATAGCATTTAAGTGCATTAATATGAATTCATTGTCATTAATTATTAATAATAATATTTAATTATATTAAAAATTAATTATTTAATTAATAATCTATTTAATTATTTAATTGATTTAATGTAACTAAATAAAGTATAAATTAATTACACAGTCATTAAATGATTGTATGTGTTTTTTTCTTTTTGACCTCAGCGACGAGGTCTTTTTTTGTCTAAAAATATAGACTAAGCACTTCCACCGTAAATTGCCTTTACACTGAATCTGTCACCAACAACTGCACCAGTTAACATTGACAAATCAATCAATGTTGATTGCAATGCGTAAGCTGTTTCACCTGTAATAGGAGCTCCTATCATTGTAAATCCACCAACAGCTTCTATAGAAGCAGTACCTAGGAAGTTTGCTCCCAAAGCGTTTGCTTCAATTAAGTTGTTTTCATCAAGAACTTTCAATTCACCAAGTTTATTTGATATTATTACAAATCCTTCTGTGAATACTCCACTTCTCTTAATAGGGTTAACAAGAGGTGTAGAATTATCTAGAACCAATTTACCTTGAGATACAACAGCACCATAAATTTTAGGAATTGATCCCTTAAATGTAACTACTGTTCCAGCTCTTGAAACTGAAGTAACATCAAATCCTTGAGCGAATACTGGTTGTTTCCCTGAAGTAGCAATTGTCTTTACGTAAATAACTCCTTTTGTAGGAAGTTTTACAGAACTAGGAACTTCAGACATAAGTTTAACTTTTGTACCATTCACTTCTATAACGAATAGTCTTCTACCGAAAATACTTGCGTCTCCAGCTACTGAATCTGAAGGATACATTTCTACAGAGTCACCAAGCATAGGCAATCCTCTATTAGAACCAAAATCCAATTCTAGTCCAGAAGCTTTTGTCAAAGAACCAAATGCTAAAGTAGAAACTCTAGCACCTTTAGATATAACATTTGAGAATCCTATAGTAGGAGTTACAGCACCAGCAGCACCAGCAGTATCTAGATTAACTAAGTCTAAGTTGTCTCCATAAAATTCTGCTTTAACAACACCACTTGTAGGAACTATTGTAAATAGTTTTTTTAGAACTATTTCTTTAACATCAACATCAATGTTAAGACCAAGTTTACCTGCATTTTCTGTTGTATAAGTAATGTCGAAAATTTGATCTTGTTTGCTTTCATATATTGTCATTTAAATAACCTTTTTTAATTAATAATTAGTCAGCGTAAATTACTTTACCAACTCTGTTTTGACTTGATAGAGCAACGTCGAATGAAACTATATGTTGTATCATTGAGTGATATCCGAAGTTTGATTCTGAAGCAGGTCTAATCAATGTACGTGAAGTTAGAGGTGTTTGTCCTGTTTTAAAGAAAGGTTGGTTAGCTAGTAGTATACCAATTCTTTCTGCTGGATCACCTACTGTCATAGCTGAAGATACAAGTACGTCAATATTAGCTCTGTTAATTGATCCTTTAGAAGCTAATGCGTAATCTGCAATACCAGCAAATTGATGTACACAGAAGAATTCATCTGCAGACAAGTTTTTCTTAATAGCACCATGTCCTTGAACAGAAGTTATTAGAACGAAACTCTTTCCTACAGGTGTTGATCTTACTTGATCAGTTGCTCTTACGAAGTCAACACAAGGAGTAGCACCATTTGCTTCCATTATCATAGATGCATTGATGAAGTCTGCAGCGTTAGCTTTTCTAGGAGTTCCTGATCCACCATTTGTGAATTCAATTGAAATCTTGTTTGCTGACATTATTTTGTTTTTTGTAATTTTTTCTTTCAATTGCATTACGTAGTCAGAAATCAATGGAGATATAGCAGCACCAATATCTTCAGGTGTGTTAACTCTTGTTCTTTCTGATAGAATGAATGAAATACCGTATTCAGCTGGATTTAGTACAATTACGCTTCCATCTAGATCAACAGTTTTAGCACCGTTAAGAATGTTAGGGTTAAGAGGAATCATCATGTTATCTGTAACAGAAACTCTCTTATAAGACCTTATAAGATGAGACTCTGCTCTTCCAGACATCAAGTCAACTGTTTCCCCAAATGGAAGAAAAGCTGCATAATAGTTTGGAAGAGATTCAATCAAATCTGTAAAAGTAGTTGTTTGGACTGTACCAAAATTAGGGTTAGTTGAACTGACAATGCTTGAGCCTGTCATATTTATTACCTTTTGTTTTATATTATTTCACTTAATATTTCTCTATCTAGGAATGGTCTCTTCTTTCTGTAATCATTTAGTTCTTTAGTCCAAGTTAAAGAAGCTTCTACACATGAGTCGTCGAATATATCTCTAAGATTACGACATTCTATATCTGTAAATTCTTTATGTCTAAGTTCACTAGAACTACTATTTTCATCAATTAAAGGCACTGATGATTCTCGTTTCTTTCTATCTAATTCTCTATGTTTTCTCACTTCTTCTTCAACATTACGTGCTATTTCAAGTTTCTGGTTAATTTCTTTAAGTTTATCAATAGAACAGTCATCTATATTAGAAATAACTTCATTTCTTTTATTAACTATATCTTCATACTTTTTTGGACTAAGTTTTTTAAATGTACCTAGATCAGCATCTAGTCTTTCATCATCATAATCCAATATTTTACTAGCTAATATAGCTCTTTCAGTTTGTTCTTTAGAAGCTTTAGCAACTTCCTCTTCAAACCTTTTTTTCATCGCTGGATCTTGTAGAGCTGAATTAACCATTTCTTCAGTATTCATTTCAGTTTCTTTTTTTTCATCTACTATTTCTTTAGACATATTGTAATCCTATTGTTGTTCTCTTTCTTTTATTTTGAAATAAGCATCGTAAGTATGTTTTAGTTTTCTCGCGTATATTTCATTACCGTCTTCAAGACACAATTTAACTCCATGTTCTATAGCTTCAAGTGGCATCTGTCCCAGCTTTTCACCTTCTTCACAGCTACCAATATCAAAATTCACTTCTTGTTCTCTTAATCCATTTGGCAAAATAGTATAAGTTATTAAAGATGAGTCATACATGATAAGGTCTTCTGAAAAGTAAGGTGGGTGAACTGAAAATTCCATTCTATAAAGATCCTCTGTAGAACCATCTGATTTGATAGTTCTTTTCTGGATTCTTCTTTGTAGTATCGAAACTTGGTCAATCCCTAGTTTTTCTACATCAGAAAGAATCTTTTCTACATATATTGGTACATATTTAGATAGTTCTTCTGCTGTAACATATTTGTGATCGTCATGAACAAATTGTTCATTAATCCCTTTTAAAAATTGGTTAGTATTGTGTTCTGTCATTGGTTTTTTCTTTCATTAGTTATAAATTTAACGAGTATCATACTAGATAATCAATCAAATTATGTTATTTGATTTGGAGAAGTTGTTGTTGGGTCTTTAATGATTCTTTTACTCAACATAACCATTTGATTTGTGTGTAGATGAGTTGTTGAAGCACTACTTGTTAGAAATTTAACATTAACAGCATCCTGAGACAATGTTATTGTAGGGGAGTCAATGTACGTATCTGACATTTTACGTTCCTCTTTTAAGTTTGTATATACTTTATTTTATAAACCTTTTATACAATTATTTAAAATTAATTAACTAATAATTAGTTTATTTAAATTGAATAAAAACATTATTTATATTATTAATTGTTTAAACATAAGCATAAATTTCTTATAAGACTCTTTTTTTTTAACAAATTTTAAAATCCGTTATTTTATAGAGATAACCTCCTTAATTTTATATTACAATGATGTACAATTTTTTATTATGTATTCTAAATTTCTGTTTATGTCTCTAGGAGAGTTGTAAAACTCTCTTTTTTTTACCTAAAGTAAATTAAATCATCAGTACTTCCCAATGTTTCAAATCTCTCTTTATTAGAGTAGTCAGCAATCTTACCATAGGTAATATTAACCAAGTTTTGATCCATTGATCTATTAAATCTCTGTACTTCCAAAGCACTTCTATAACTTAATATATTCATCAATCTATTTGTATAAACAGTTGGTACATCTTGAGTCAAATCATATACAGCATATGGTTTTATACGTATTGAAGTGGTTGAACTATTTGCAAGACTTTGGTCTTTTGCAACTCTTAAGTTTCCGTTATTAAAATAGAAAACTCCAGAAGGTTGAAACAGTGTTTTCACCTTTATTGTATATTCTTCAGAACTCTTTCCTCTATATGAAGCAGATATAACTCCTGTAGAATAGTTAATAGATACATGAATATTATTTAAAGAGAATCTAAACATGTTTGTATTTGTAGTAACAGAATATTCTCCTACAGATTTTCCTTTACTATCTTCTATTTCAAATACAGTTTTTAGAGTACTTAAATTCTCATAAACAAGTGATGAACTCTTTATTCTGTTAACATTTATAACACCTATATCTTGTAGTGTACACATACCTATATAGTAATTTGAATCAGTAACAACTCTTTGTGCAAATGATGGAAACCAGAAACCAGTTCCAATCTTAACATCTTGTTTTATTGAATCAATTCCTGAACTTAAACGTCTCCAAGGAATGCTCAACATATCTTTCCAAAGAACTTTAGATGCAGAAGTTGGTGAAGATCCATAATTATAAGAAGACAACTTTAGTTTAACTAAATCTCCTCCAATCATATCTGTATTAATGTTTATGCTTAGAGGAATAGTAAACTCATTAGGCATAATTTCACTGTCTATAAATGATGCAGCTTCGTTTATACCTTTGTATATCATATTGTCATTGATTAAACCTACGTGACTATTCATTATAGAGTTAGGCATAGATTTATAGCCTGAGATGTTTCTAACATCTTCAACTAAATCTTTTACTTTCATATATTAACCTTTAGTATTTCTTGTGTAGTAACCACCGTTTTTCACTATATTGTCTGCAAATGATTTAGCTATAATTGCCTTAAAAGCAGGTGCAGCTTCTAAAGCTAATGCACTATTAGCAATATTCTTTGCTTTTGAATGAGCTAGTTTGTAAGCTGCAGCTTCTATTCCTGCTGTAAGGAATTTAACTCCCATGAATACTGTAAATATAGATTTTATAGGGATAAACATATTTTTAATTCCCTTCATAAACTTCCTTACAACATTTAGGTTTTCTTGAACTGAATAGTTTGATGATCCACTATTCATTTCTTCTATAATAGAATCTTGAGTTGCCCCTTCACTATTTAATCTTTCTAATAATGAAATTCTTTCTTTGCTTCCCTCTAGATGTTCTGCAATTTCTACAAGTTTGTTATAAGTAGATTCTGAGTATAGTTCTCTTATTTTTGCTTTGTTTTCATTAAGTGCTTTAACAATATTGGAATCTTTTGCTGTAGAAATATCTCCATTAACTCCAACATCTATCATTCCTTCTATTGATTTAGCTTTTAGAACTTGTTCCAATACTGCTATTGAAGAATTAGGATCTATTATCCTTCCTTTTAGATGAGATTTTAGATTGTTAAACAACTTAGGATTTTTTCTCATAGCATTAAATTGTGTTGCATCTTTTGTCCTGTATGCATCTGCTTGTAAAGCTGCTCTATCAGAAGCAAAGGCTGCATATTCTCTTTTCAAACCTTTATATATATTCATATCTCCATTTAGAGAATCTGAATATAAGTTATCTACAATCTCTGATAGAGGTTCTAATATTTGCTCTGTGAATGTAGCTGATGATCCACCTCTTCTTAATGCACTTTGTCTAATTGTTTTATTTTCTAGAACACCAGTATCTATAGATCTTAATACTTCTCTTAAAGCTCTTCCAAGATTTGGTGAATTTTCTATTTTTGATACTAGATTTTCTACAACTATTTGTTTAGGCTCATTTGTTGATGCAGCTATCTTATCAATTATTGGCTTGAAGTAATAATCTGTAGTTCCATCAGCTCCTTTTTCAGTAGATTTTTTAAGTAGTTCTATAAGTGCTGTTGCAGTAGTTCTAATAGATTTTGCTTTATTAGGATTTTCTCTTAGATAAAAATCAACAGCATTATCAATTCCTTCATATTTGATATTGAAAGATTCATTTATGTTGGCTTTTAGTTCTGCAATACCATCACTAGTTACTTCATTTAGATAAGCAACATCTTTTAGTCTTTGTGTATCAATTGTTGTAGTAGAAATTTCTGCAGTATCCAATAGTACATTAGTTCTAGCAGCATCAGCTTTAGCAAGTATATCTTTAGCTAACAATCCTTCAGTACTTATTATTTTAGATTTATAAGCTAATGTATTTTCTATAACATTACCTAGCTTTATTAAACTAGCTGCAAGGTCTGGGTTAGCATCTACAACTCTATTGGATTCTGATCTTAGAACATCAGATATCAATACAGATCCTTGTTCTGTTAATCTAGAAAGTGTTTCAGTAGGAATAACTTCATTAATATAGTTAACAACTTCAGACATACTTTCTTCAAGACCTGATACTTCACCTTTATCAATTAATAGGTCTCTTTGTATTTCTAAAGCTCTTTCACTTGGTTCTGTTGCAGCTAATTCTACTGCTTTGTTATGAAGAACAGTTGCATCAGTTTCTATATTTGTTGAGATTTCTGATAGCTTACCATTACTTTCTATAGTTCTATTATAGTTAGCTGAGTTTCTTGAACCTTGAGCAATGTTTTCAGTTGTAAGATTATATATATTATCATCAACTACATATGCTCCTTCAAAGTTTTCACCTTTAGTAGTATTTGCTTTCTTTGCTTTTTCAATAAATCTAATTGTACTTTCTTCTGATTGAGGTATTTGGCTAGCAACATTGTTAGCAGCAGCATCAGCATTTAGTTCATTATTAATTCTCATAGGTCTTTCAATAGCTCTTTCACTTGGTGTAAGTTCTGTTTCTCCTGTGCTATCTTTCATTATATCTTCAAGTATTTTATTATTTTTTTCTGCAACAATACTTGATGGAGAGTCTCCTTCTGGTAATGCAGTATCAGATCCTTTAGTAATACCATCTCCAGAACCTTTGTTAGCATTTTTAGGAGTGTTACCATAATATTTTGATAATAGATAACTTGTTCCAATTCCAGCTCCAAAACCAATTAGATTTGGCAATGCTTTCTTCCTATTTTCATTTAAATTAGTAGCTTCTACAACTCTACCTGCTAGGGCTTGAGCTCCAGACATTGCTCCAAGAGCAGTACCTGTATGAATAGCATGAATTCCTGCTGCTGTTTTATTTGCATAACTAGCAAGAACTCTAGTTGCAGCTTCAAGTTTACCAGCTCCACTTGCAGCTTTATATGCCATTCCTGCTGCGGTAAGAGGTGTGAATGCAGCAAAACCAGAGAACATACCAGCTTTAAAAGTCTTTGAGCTAGTGTTTATTTTCATTAATTTAGCTAGTTGATCAGTTGCTTGTATAGGGTTTTCACTTCCTGTTATAACAGTATATAAGTCTCCAGCTAAATCTAACATACCAGTAACATTAGATATTACTCCACCAGTAAAGTCTTTAGTTTTTTGTGCAGTATAAAAAGACCAACTGTTCTTATCTATATCTTCTATACGCTTAGCTATAATATCTTCCATGCTCTTTCCACTATATAGATGCTTTATCCTTATTTCATCTAATTTAGAAAGTGCAATATCTGTTATTCCTTCTATAGAATCTGATCTCTTCATCTTGCTTAATGTTGAATCTAAGAATTCTGAAACTTCTAGAGCAGATTCCATATTAACGGAAGCTTGTTGAGATTTCTCATATAGTTTTAAGAATTGTCCAGCATTTAAGTTTTGTCCTCTTCTAAGAGCTTCATCTCTATATCTGCTAATTGTAGATATGTTGTAATTATCTGACAAATTCCTAATAAGCATTAGGTTTTCTTTTTCCTTACTACTTCCCAACCAACCTTTTTGCAAATCGGCATGATGCAATCCACTTAGTGCTGTAAATTCATTTAGATAGGTTTTTGCTTCTTCTACATTGCCTAACTTAACAGATCTTTCTGCATTTGATAAGTTTCTCTTAGATTCTATATATGATAGATTCCCAAATGTTTTACCAGAAGAATTCTGAGGTTCTAAATAACCCGAATCTTTAAATCCAGCGTTAATCCTATTTTGTTGTGTCATATTGTCGACCTTTAAATGTTGGTTCTGATATTAAGGTATAATAATTAATATCAAATATTATTAAAGCTTATAGTCTATGTTTAATATTATTAAAGTATTTTAAAGTAATTAAATAGGTAATATTATGGGAGCTGTATCAGCACTTTCTGAAGCATTAGGTTTAAGTGGAACAAATATAAGTTCTGCTGTTGGTGGTAACCTATCAAATCCTAATCAAACATCAAGAGATATAGTGGCGGAAAACGCACAAATGGCATCTAGTGAAAACAGCACTTTACAACAAGAAAATATGCAAAATCAAGTTCAAGCTAACAATGCAAGACCTGATTTATATATAGATAACCCTAGAAGGAGTTTAGCTAAATTAGCATCAAACGCTAGCATGTTAAATAACAATCAAAACTTAAATAACAGGTAATAAATATGGAATCAACTGGAACAAATGATATGTCTGGCGAAGCAATGCTTAATGAAGAATATTCTGGAGAAGACAGTGCTGCAAACGCTGCAAAAAATACAGCACTATCTTTAGCTACATTGTTAAGTAGTATGGATAAAGCCATTATAGACCAAGCAACTAAGGGTATGTATAACGAAGATAATATCAATAAGTTGTACGAAAGACTTTTGGGTAATGAAGAAAAGCTAAGTATGGTTATGCAAAAGCTTGGAATGGCTGGTGGAAATGAGTCTAGTTCTCAGCCAGCTACTGGAGCAGTAGAACCTACTCAAGGAATGCAAAAACAAGAAATGAGTCCTGAAGAATCACTAGCAATGATTGCACAAAATGGAATGCGAAACAGAAATGGAGGAGTATAGTATATGATTTCATCAACACAGAATTATAGAGATGTAACTCCTACAACATTGGCTCAGAAGGCTAATACTCTTTATAATACAGTGCAACCACTTGCTCAAGCTACTGGGTCAATATTGAATTTAGCTTCTAATACTGCGAATATAGCATCTCTTGGTTATAAGGCTGCTATGTCTCCATTCAATTTATTTGAACAAGGTCAAAGAATATCTGTAACTAATGCTATGTCTTCTCTTAATAAATTGAATTCATCTTTTGCTAGTAATCCAGCAGACTTTACTCAAACACAATACCAACTAGCTCAAAAACATCTTGAAACTATAGATAATTTCTCTTCTACATACGGAACTAGAGGAGTTATAAGACCTAACATTACTACTCCAGAAGAAATAAATAGTATAAATAGTGTTTATGATGCTCATAAAGAAGCTTTTGGTACTGATTTTAATGAAACAAGAGATAGATTGTCAAAATTAAAAGCAGAATATGACCTTAGGTCAGCTCAGAACCCAGATTTAGGCCAATATAGTGAAGAAGATAAAGAAATTCTTAGTGAACTTGAAGAATCTGGAACAAAACCTACCAATTTTAGATATTATTTAAATAATATTGTTCCAAATCTTACTGCTAAAGACAATGTAACAATAAGAGAAATTGAAAAAAATTCTAATATATACAAGATGTATAGAAGTAAGAATACTCCTGAATCAATATCTAAGTGTAGAGAAGCTGTTCGTAAAATAAATGCTCTTTCTAAAGAACTTATATTTCCTCAAGATCAAAGACAAGCTATCTTAAACCTTAAGTATGATTATGCATTAAGGAGTAAGAAATGGAGAACATGATACCCAATAAGCTAGATCAGAGAGCTACGAAAGCTGCAGAAAATAGACCTGATGTTCAGACAGCTTTCTATGGAATTAATACTTCTAGTTGTCCTTATTTGCTTAATCAACACTCTCCATATTTAATGAATATGAAGTTTAATGATTCTGGCCAAGGAATGAATAGAAGAGATGGTCATAAAGTATATAAGAGATTTACTGACTCAACAATACTTACAGCTACACAAGCTCTTAATGGAGATATTTATTATATAACTAAAGAAAATATTTCAGATGTAGTTCTATTACATAGTATTGTTAAGAATAAGTATGGACATAAGGAATATTCTATAGATATTTCTAAATTTGTAACTTTTACAGCAGGAGATAAGATAGATAACTTTGATGTTATTGTTGGATTTACTGCTAATAGTCTTGATGTATTCCCTTACTTTAATATATTAAAACCTGATGGAAGCAAGAGTGTAGTATTCTTACAAACAGATAAACAATTATCTACAGTTGCTGTTAATGCTTCAGTTGTTATTGCAGGTTCTTCTTCAAGTCCTAATATAGTCACTCATTCATATTTTAATGAGAGATTATTTATTGTAGTTGAAAATGCTAATAATGAATACGAATTACATTGGGGAGTTGCTGGTGCAGTTTCTTTAACTATAAGTATTGCTATTCCTAATGATGATGAAGTCTTTGCAATGAAGACATTCTCAGATTCATTGTTTCTATTCTGTGAAAATACAGTTTATAGAGTTGCGTTTGATAACCAAGCAAGCAAAGCAAGTATACAAGTAAATAGTGAAAACTATGGAATTACATCAAATAAACTTATAAAAACTATTGGTTCAACTATTTATTATTATGGTGAATCATCTGGTTTAGCCTCTATGATGGGATCTACAGCAGATTCAATATTGGATGCAACAAGTCAACAAAGACCATCTGACTACTACATGTCAAACTTTCATAAAGTATTCAAAGCAAACCAAATATGTTATAAAAAAGATGATAAATCTCTATATATAATAGGTGCTTTAAAATGCAATTATGTTTCTGAAGCACTACATTGGCAACAAATATATACTAAAGTTAAGATGACTGATGCTGAATATGAGACATCTCTAGCAAAATTCAGAGCAGATATAAATGATAAGAATAGATTTATTCTAGAATATAATGTTGCTATGCAAAGATTTAGCTTACATTATTATGATAAAGAAATACTAGGTCATTTTAACTTTAGACTAAACATAGCTGGATTAGATAAAGACCAATCATCTGAATTGATATTTACTGAAGACTATATAGCAACTACAAGTAATGACTTTACTACAGATGATGATTCAGAATTTCCTGTACAAATAAACTCAATACCAAAATCTCAAGGAATGTTTGAAGGGTATATAACATCCACATATGTAGTTAATGTTAAATTCTGTACTAATAAAGAGCCTACAAAAGACAGCTATGTACTCCATGTTCCTTGTGATATTCCAATGTCAATACTTAATGACGGATACACATTATATAGAGGATATTCAGGTCAAAACGAAGTAACTTCTAGAATTAGTCAGGTTATGCAAATTAGAACTTCCCAATCAGATATAAATCCTTCTTTACTAGTAGGTTTTTCATCTAGAGATATATTGATATTTGAAGGATTCCAAGTGAATTCACAAGTATCAGCAGCTAAAACAATGTAATAGGAGGATTATATGACAATGTCAGACATTACAAAAATTCCAGCAAGAACTGACTTAACATTTTTGCCAGATCTTTATAGTTATAAAAGTAAAGACGATGAAGAAGAACGTAAAAAGAATATCAAAACAGAACTTTATAAAGTTATAAGTAATTGGGAAAGTGTATTCTCTAGTTTAGTATGTGAATTTATACAAAACTATGACTTGTATAGAGGTACTGGTGGTATAACACGAACATTAAACACAAAGAATTCCATTTTCAATCCTATAGTTAAACAGTCTATAGAGGATATAGTTTCTTATTTAAAGACAAATCCTAGAAGCATAACTGTTAATATTAGGAATCAAAAAGAAATACAAGACGTTGTTAATGAGATTATTAGTAAACTTATGAACGATAATCACTTGTATAATAAGATATTAAAAGCTTTTACAGACCATTTAGTTTATGGAATATCATTATTTAAGATAGAAAGTGACAGTGAAAGAGTTATAAACATAAAGAATGTTGATATAAAGAGCTGTGTTTGGGATACAAACTGTGATTATGATGACTTTAAACCATCTTTTTTCATATGTGAATACATGGAAAACAACTTTACTGCTTCAAATAAATATGGATACAAAGTTACAGAAAATGAATCTGAAAGATCATCTTTAAATAGATTGAATACTAGCAGAAATTCTCTTCTAGAGAATGTTAGAAGCATTACTAAAGATAGTGAAACTGTAAGTGTATACTATGGTGATGATGTATTTAACCACGCTAAGAAGAAGCTATCAAAAGCAAAAGTAAGCGATGGTTGGACTCAAATACTAGAATATTATGTATTAGAGAATATTAAAGATCCTGATTCTAAAGAAGTTACAAAACACTATATTAAGTATGTGTTTGCTAATGGAAATTATGTTGAAGAATCAATAGTTCCTTACGATTCATTCCCTTTTATATCAATGGCTAAATACGTACATGATCATGATAGAATTTGTGACATGTTTGAAAGCAAAGTTAGAGATATGAAGGCAGAAATTATACAGGTTAATATTATTGAAAACTCAATTGCAGATGCTATTTCATGTCATGCTAATGGTGCATTAATTATTAAGAAATCAGCAATACAAGACAAAGATAAAACTGCAAAAGAGTTAAGAAGTGGTGTTATACTTATTGATGAATCAGGTGATGGGAAACTTGGTGATGTTATGGTAAACTTACCTCCTGCAACAATAAGTCCTATATTAATAGAACATCTTAACAATCTTAAAAACAGTATAAAGTCTAAGTTTGGATTAATTAACTTTGACCCTTCTATGATTCAAGCTAAGTCAGGATACCATGAATCTATGAGACTAGATAGAGAATCTCAATCTCTTTCCAATATGGTTTCAGTTGTTGACAATGCTCTTGGTGAGCTAGGTAAAAAGTTGATAGTGTTTATACAAGAGTATGCAAAGAAATCACTAGGTGTTCTAAGTGATCTTTCAGATAATGAAAACGCAAGTGAAATATTGTTAGACTTTTCAACTATGTTAGATATTAAAACATCTGTTAATGTTTCAGAATCTAGAGAAAGTCCAAATAATACCATGAGACTATTTAATGAAATTAAAAGTATTTCTGATATAATTGGGCAACCTCTCAATATTCCAGTATCTGCGGTAGCTGATATGCTGAATGCTAGCGATTCAACAAAAGAAATGTTAGAACAAATGAACTCTACAAGCGACGATCCTTTAAGATTAGCTGAGATAAGAGAAAAAGAGGCCTCTGCAATGAGCAAGGAAGCAGATGCTATTAAAAAAACAGCAGAAGCTCGAGATATATCTATGAGTGCTTAATCATCAGCACTATGAAATCTGTTTTTTATCCTCAATACTACAAGATATTAGTATTGGGGTTTTTTTTATTTAACTAAGTATTCATACATTTCGTATGTTCCAGAACAGTAAACTCCACAGCTTGTAATAGCATATCTTAGAGCATCAGGAGCATGGTCATTTGCCTTCTCTATCTTCTCTAGGGATTCTCCATCCTTAACTTCAAACTTATAGGTCATCATTTCCCTAATTAAGTTCTTACACTTAGAACTAATCTTTAAGAATTCAGCTCCAAGTAGTTGTTGAATCATACCAATTCCTTCTACAACTTTAATCTTTTGTGTAGCTAGTTGAGCAGGTAGTTGCATTGAATCTCTTAACAACATTTTTAAATCATTAGCATCGTGAGGAGTAAATACAGCTCTTAGCTTTTTCCTTACTGGAGCTACAAATTCATCTAGTTCTTTTATATAGTCTTGATATTTCTTAATCTTACCGTGTCCTCTGTTATAGTAAAGTTCGTCTAATACATGAATCTTCTTCTTACCACTCATGAAGTCTACATAAACACCTATCATTATATATACTCTAGGAGAGTTTGTTCCTTGGTCAACTCCTATATAAATATCGTCATAGTGTTCTATGCTCAAATTTTCTGCATTTATAACATCTCTTTGTTCAGAGAATTTATAGATAGCTTCATCTGCTCCAACCCATTGTCCTAGAACATCTTTCTTATAAGCTGCAGAATCAATTCCAAAAACATAAGCTAAATGGTCTGCGAAACCTTTGTCAACATGTGGATTTTTTTGATTAATTTCATCTATAAGATTGAAGTGATATCTTTCTACAGAGAGTTTATCATACATTGATGGGTCTTTTAAATATCTATCATAAATAAAGTGAGTTGGGCTAGATGGGTTAGATGTCATCATTAATTTAACATCTGGTTGAGCCATTCTAGTTTCTACTACTGCCATAGCAAATTCATCATTCAATGCATTGTTTGCTTCATCAACAAATATTCTTCTAGCTGTAATACCTCTTAAACCTTTCATTGATTCTTTATTGGATCCAATAATTTTAATGTTTTGGTTTCCTAGTTTCCATAGATAGGATTGAGGTGAAGGTATGTTTAATTCAAATAGTGATGAGATAATTCCCTTGAATATGTTGTCATAACATGATCTAGCAGATACACCTATAAATACTATTTGTCCTTTCTCTTTATTATTGATATGTTCCTCTATATCTAGAAGAGCCAAGTAAGTTGCAACATATGATTTACCTGCACGAACACAACCATCAAGTATATGAATTCTTTTATCAGACTCTCTATATCTGAACATAACTTCTCTTTGACTCTTAGTCATCTTGTTTTGAACATGCAACTTCATTGAAGCAGTCATTATTTCAAAATCTCCATCAGACATTTCTGAGTATACTTCTGGGAATGCTAGAGGTAGCATCAATTGTTCTACCATTTCAGTTCCTACAGGAGGAGTATTATTAGTAAACATTGACTCTACAATTTTAGGGTTCATTCTAAATGTTGTAATATCGTTTACTATATTTCCATCTTCATCAGTTGTAGTTACTTTTCTTGTCTTAGATCCACCAAGAAGTAATATGGATTCATCAAACTTATTATCAATTAGATTGTCTAAGCATTCATATCTAACTTTATTTATTTCAGCTATAAGATTAATGTTCTTAAGAGCTAGCAATACATTACCTACAGGCAAGAATGTCATGTTAGCTATTATTTCTGCACAATGCTTAATTGGATTAATATTTCTGGTATTTGCATTGAGTTTCATACCCAATTGAAATTTAAATGATTTACATTTTTTTATTAATTTTAATAAGTAACTTGAAAAATCTGTTTTACTCGGAATAAACTCACTTACTAGAAGAGTTTCTCTCATTTTGTTTGCCTAATTGGTTTTATCTATATATTTCCTAATTAGCATAATAGTGAGATTTAACAGCAGTGTTTATAAAAAACCTATGCTAAATAGTATAAAACAGCTCCAAAATGAATGAAAAACCAAATAGTATCACACACTAAATGAGATGTAATATGAGGTTCAAAAGCATCACCATATTTTTCTTTTGCAAATACTTTTACTTCTGTATTTAATTTATAATTTATAAAAGACAATATAAATAATGGAAGTCCGTATGCTATTACATGAGACATAATCGCTCCAATAATTCTTAAGGGAGTATATATCTTAGTATTCTTAAAATTTAAAATTATAAGAGCTAAGCATGGAATTAATGCTTTATAATGATTACCTGACAAGAAAGCAATATTAGATTGTATAAATCCTAGTACTGTTAATATAAGATATACAGATACTATATCACTGTACTTATAAGCATTCTTATATAAATCTAAGATAGATCTCTTTGGTTTCTCCTTAACATCATCAAGTTTATCCATTTCCTTTTTTAAGAATAGATTGTAGAGAACAAGGATAAGAGAACAAAATATTATATTTTTATATACAACACCTAGTGTTATTGGAATAAATGCAGATAAAGATATAAGTGAAATGCCTACTATTGCTCCTATTCTATATAGTAAGTTATATATATATTGATCCTTAAGACTGTTGTCATTAGATAGTATATTAACAAAGACTGCATTAACTACTATGGCTGAAAGAATGGTAAAAGTATAAAACTGACTAGCAAGAATAAGCATAGATAAAACTATAATTTTCTTAATTCTACCAGATGCATTCAACAAAGTGGGCATTATTAGTATCTTAGATAAACAAATCAATATATTATGTGCATTTAATGATAGTGCAGTAGTAGTTGTTTGATAAGAAATTGCAAAAAACTTTAATATAACGCTTATTAGTGACTGAAATATTAATAAATTAGTGTTCAACATTACTTTTTACCTTTGAATCTTTCTTTTATTCTTTTTTTATCTACATATTTATTTATAAAATCAGTACATAAAAACCCTATCCTTTCTATACCACTTTCGTATGGTTTAGGAAATATGGTATCATCTCTACTACTGTCACTACCTTTCTTTAAATAATAATTAGATAGAATTGTTATGCTTTTACTATTAAATATAGTATCTATTTTAGTAGTAGCATCGATTTTAAAATTGAATAGTCTTGTTTTGTCAGCAAGGCTTAGTGAATCAACTTCTTCAAGTAAGGATTTTAAACATTCAGTTGGAGCAGATATAATCCCTAGTTTCAGTTCTTCAAATATTGCTGATACTGTTTTTTCAATTTCATAAGATATTAAATTTTCGACTTTCTGACTATCTTTCATACTTTGCTCCTTTTAATACGTTATATAACAAACATGGTAAAAAAATGGCGAATAATCTTCCAAATCATGATTTTTTGGAAAATAATATGACCGATAATGGGTTGTATCTAAATCAAATGATAGATTTTATTAACACTAATGCTGCAACATTTGGATTTGATTCAACTGCCTTAAATGTATCTAAGATACCTTTTGGAAATCAACCTACAGATCCTTCAACAATGACAGTAACTGAACCTACATTTGTTGGTTACAAAGATGATATTTGGCTTGTTGTTCCTAAAGCAGGTGGTGGATCAGATGTTTACAACATGACATCTATTCTTAAAGCTGGAGCAATTAGAAAAATTAATAATATTACTTCCAACTCAGCAGATGGAAACTTATCTCTTAAATCTTTAGGTGATATTGCTATAAAAAATGATCAATCAACTAATTCTATAACTATTGATTCCTCTGCAATAGATGCTAAGATTTCTAATACTACAGGAAGCATAGGTTCTCTAACTGCAGATGTAAATAAAAATAAATCAGATATAGCTGCAAATAAAAATGCTTCTGCATCTAATACTAATGCAATATCTTCAAATACTTCTGGTGTAGCAGGTAATAAAGCTAATATAGCTACAAATACTTCTGCAATTACTAAGAATGCTCAAGATATATCATTAAATACTTCTGCTATAGCTAGAACAGATTCAAAAGTAACTACACTTGCAACTACAGCAGTTCAAACAGTTACATCCTCAGATAATACTGTATCAGTTACAAAAACTGGAACAGTACTTGATTTGAAAGTTTCAGGTGGTGCAGTAGGAACTGTAACAAAAGTTCTTGGAGTAACTCCAGATGCTGATGGTAATGTAGATTTTCTAGATTCTAATACTATTCAGAAAGGAACATCCTCTACTGCTAACAAGTTTACATTGGATGCAAAAGTATCTACAAAAGTTGGAAACATTATACAAGTTCTATCAGGACAGTCTCCTTCTACAGATGATGGTCTTTTTGCTGTTGCAGGTTCTGGGTCAGGAACAGTAACAAGCGTTGGTAGTGTTTCCCCTGATACAAATGGGAATATTGCAATTGTTGAAACAAATTCAATAAAACAAGCTACTGGAACAACTCCTAATAGTATTGGACTTGATTTAAAACTATCTTCAGATGCAGGTAACCAAGCTAGCATGAGAAATGGATTATATGTTTCTGGCTCAGGAGGAGGAGGAACTTCTGGATTAGATACAATTAATAATATTACTGCTTTAAATAAAAATATTGACATTGCAGACCCTAATGGTGGAATTACATTTGTTAAGAATGCTACTACAGCAGGTAAGATTGATGCTTCAATAAAAGTTGACCCTGCAGTTGGAAACCTTTTCTCAGTATCTAAAGATGGTGTTAAAGTTACTGCCCCAGCAAGTGGTGGTGGAAAACTAGATACTATTAATAGCATTGATGCTGTAAACAAAAACATTAATATTAAAGCTTTGGATACATCTGTAGTTATTGCTCCTGATGCATCTATTGCTGGAGATATTACTGTTAAAACAAATATAGACCCAAGACTTGATAACTTAATTGGTGATAAAGGGAAAGGAATATTTGTAGCTGGTACTGACTTCCCTGTTGGTAATATGAAAGACACGGTATTCTTCGATGATACATATGCTGGTACAGGAACTGAAGATGGTTCTCTAACTAATCCTTATTCTGATTTGGGTAATGCTGTTAATGCAACTTTGACAAAATCTAAAACAACAGGAAGGCTATTTACACTTAGACCTAGAGACTCAGCTTCTATAACTGTTGGTAAAGCATCTGAAACAATTCTAATAGGGGACAATACTCAAGCTCAATATGCATGGATTCATATAATATTCCCAAACAGGGTTATTGCACCAAGTTTCCAAGTAGACTTTCAAGCAAAGACAGACCAAAATAGAAATACAGTATATATAAAATGTGGAAGCTTTACTGGTTACTTAGGTCTTATTAATCCTCAACCATTAACAGGCTCAGGAGCTCAAGAAGATGGAATAAATATTTATCTAGAATGTGATGCCAAGGTTGCACACACTGATAGACCTCAATTTGAATTAGATATTGCTAGTGTAACTGGTAAACCACAAAAGAAATTTGTTCACTATGTTGAAGATATTGGTACATTAATAGAACTAGAAAATGCTGGAAACATAATTCCTAATATTATATTTACTCAAAACAGTTCATCTACAGATTTTGAATTCTTAGTAAATACTCATATTAAGCATGTTGATACTACACAAGCAACTACAATAGGAAACCCTAAAGCTGACTACATAGAAGCTGACAATGTTGCAAATGATACTAAAATAACAACAGTATCTATAAGGGCTCCAAATGATGGACATGCTTATATATTTAATACAGGTAATGTAGATAATAAATCTGTAATTACAGACTCAACAGTTATAGTAGATAATGTTGTTGCTAAGAAAGCATTAGATTTACCTAATACTAGTTCTCCAACAAATCTTGGTAGTCTTAGCTATGATGAAATTAAAGATTCATTAGCTTTTAGAGGAAAGTCAGGTATTATTAGACTTGGGGCAAGTGCATCAGATAGTGCATCAAATACTCTAAAAAGGTCTATTAGATTTAATATAGAAGGATTAGTTGAAACGTTTTACGGAACATCATGTATTTTCTTCCCAAGGTCATATGTTTCTTTCTTTGACCAAGCTTTAGAAGTAAAAGCTCAAGCAGAGTTTGACCATCACTGTATTGGTATAAGAAGAAAGCCTGTAGGAATAAATAATTCATTCCCAATATCTGAAACAATGGATACTCACAACTTTTCAACAATGCCATCATTTGAAGGAGTTGCATTCTTTAAATATTCAAATATTACATCAATTCTAGTAACAGATGCAAGAGGAACTACTAGAGATTTACAAGATATTACATTTAATATTGATAATGGAGAGTCTGATGATGAAATAAGAGAAAATATTAAAGAAGGATTTACTTATACATTGAGAAACCCTACAACAGGACAATCATTTTCATTTATGGTTAAAACAGTTGTTGGAGTTCTATATAGGTCAGTGCATGTAATAGGATTTACAAACATTGGAACATATACAAATATTACTGATGTAAAACACAAGCCTTATGCTTCTGTAGCAGAAATTACTGCAGACCAAGCTAATATTTCAGAATTCTATATTGGTGATTACATTGACTTCCCTCTAAATAAATCATTGATGAAAGACAAGACAAGAGAAATGTGTTTCCCTAATTACTACCCTCTATACATTACTGATGAAGAAGATATTCATAGAAAAGTTATGTTGCTAGTTGGTTATTGCCCAAGAATAAATGATAATCCAGTTCATACAATAGTTGGACAAAAGGCACTTACAAATGATAAAGTTCCTCCTGCATTAATTTCTTTCATTCAAAATAAATGGACTTCAGCTCCTTCAAGTATGAAATACCAAGTTATTGGATTCCCTATAAAGGCTGGTATTGTTGATAGTCCTAGAGGTTCTAATGATAACTTCTGTAGGTCATTTATACCATTTAAAGCAAGATTCGCTGGAGATACTTATTCAATACAATATTACTGGGGAAATAATGTAGCAGATGAAATAGAAAAGTTTAACCCTAAAAATCTTTATGGTGATAAATGTAAATGGGCTAGTCAAGGAGAAGGTGAATTAACTGATTCTGCATACTTTATATCTTCAATTATGCAAGATTGTCCTTACTTAGATACAATAAAATACGGATTTGAACTTCCTAAAGCTACTAATTCTGCATCAAGATTTATTTCAGCAGTTTCTGGTGTTGAAATATCATATATCACAGATGAAGAAGACCTTGGAGAACAACATAGTGAAGCATACCTTGCTCTATCAGACAGCCTAGCTGATTACCCTACAGGTACAGTATTTAAGAAAGGTACTCCAAATGAAGATGTGTATATAAATCCTAGAGAACTACTAGGAAATGTAATGTCTCCTAGTGCAGTATTAATTAAAGAAAAAGGAATTTATGAAAATGCATCTCCACCTGTACCAATATCTTCAACAATTTCTTCATTAGAAGATAGTTCAAACAAACAATCAGTAAGATACGTATAGAGGGGTAAAATATGGTAGATACATTTTTTAATTTTGCATTAATATATATTAACATTGCTCCAGATGGAAAAGTTACTAAACTTGCTGATATGACCGACAAAAAATATAAAGCTCTTCCAAATAAAAATGGTATTTATAAAGCTATATACTTTGATAAACCATATTCAGTAAATGATATTAGAAAAGTTATAACTGAAGAAAAGGAAAGATGGGATTCTGCAAGAAGAAATACATTTCTTATTGTTACTGGATTAAGTGTTTTATCTATTTACATTAATACAATGGTTTATTTAGGACTTAGAGATGCTAATCTTAAAATAGATTCTAATTGTCCACATCCTAATAGTTTTGTTGCAAGAATTATGAGATATACTGCAGATAAATCTGTTGGTAAACTAAAAGCAATAACAACAGATGGAAGTGAGATATATTTTAAAACTATAGTATCAGATGATGATTTGACGATGTCTCTAGATAGAGATGAAGACTTAACTGGACTTACTCCTATAGAATATGTTTTTCAAAGAGAATTTAGAGTTCCATATAAAGTATTGAAAAAATCTGATAATACACTTTTCCCAGACTTACCATCTGCTGTTGGAGGATATAGAACTGTTCCTATACTACAAAATGTTTCTGACAGTTCTTCAAACCTATTTTTCTATGGAAATTCTATATTTGCAGTTGAAATGCCTGCACAAAATTTTACAAAAGTATCATCTTTAGATGATGTTTTGCAAGATGGAGAATTTTGTCATTTAGCTATGAATTCAAGCGAACAAGTTTATGGTGCACAATTTAAAACTGTACAAATTAAAAAAGACAAATCTACAGTTCCTATAGATATGACGTATTACAATGGTTGTGAATCTCTAAATCTTCTTAGATTTAAAAAAGTAAAATCAGCTTGGTCTAATAAATTTATAGATACTCCTAAAATACGTTTGTTAGTTTGTAAAAATGGTTCAGCTCATTATTTTGACACAAATCTTGACCACAAGGCAGAAAGCAAAGATTCAGGTGATTTATCAGTAAGATATTATGTTGACGAAGTTTTAGCTTTAAATAACGGAAACATTGTATTGGCTAATACACGTGGAGTATATAAATTATTTAATGGAGTACGTAAAATATATCAAACTGGTAAAGACCCAGCAGTTCCATCTTCAATGTTAAGAATTCCAGATAAGACTGATGTTGGATTTGAAAAACTTATGTCACCAAGTGATATTAGTCAATATCCTGTTCTTAATTTAACTACTGCTCAACTTAATGATGAAAGCAACTACCAAATAGATGTAAATGAAGATAACGATAGATATTCATGGCTATCCCTAAGGTTTTATGCTTGGAAATAAAGTCTTAAAGGAAACTTTAAAACGAAGAGGAGCAATCCTCTTTTTTTTGCCTTCATTTATTTATATTGTTATATTGCAAATTTATATTCAGGAATTCAATATGACAGTTAAACCTTTCTTAAAATGGGTTGGTGGTAAGCAAAAACTAACAGACACTATTATTAAAAGAATCCCAAAATTCAATAATTATTTCGAGCCATTTCTTGGTGGTGGAGCTGTATTTCTTTCAGTAATAGAAAATGCAAATAATTCCTGTTTAAGTAATAGTAAATTCTTTCTATCCGATCTAAATGATGAATTGATCAATCTTTGGGATTGTGTGATAAATAATTCTAATGAGTTAATAAATAGTTTAGATAAATTTCCAAAAGAAAGAGATGAAGAATTTTATTATAAGATAAGAAGCCAAACACCAATAAATAATATTGAAAGGTCTTCTAGGCTTATATATCTAAATAAGATGTGTTTTAATGGCCTCTACAGAGTTAATTCTAAAGGAAAGTTCAATGTTCCTATAGGTTCCTATAATAAATTTAATAATCCATCTGAAAATATATTATCTGTTAGCAATAATGTAAAAGAACTTGATCTAGAGATAGAATCTTGTTCATATGAAGTATCTTTTGATAGAGCTAAAGAAGGTGATTTTATATATATAGATCCTCCTTACTGTTCATCTTATAATCAATATACATCTTCATCATTCTCACAAGAGAAACTTAGTCTAGCATGTAAAGATTTAGATAGGAGAGGTGTAAAATTCTTATTATCTAACAAAGCCACCGATAATATAATGGAGCTATATAAAGATTTTAATATATCAATTATTAAAGCATTTCATTCTGTATCAGCAAAATCTAGTACTAGGAAAAAGATAGAAGAGGTATTAATAAGCAATTTCTAATAAGTTGCATAAAATCATTACATATGTATAATTACTTATGAGAAAAAAAGAATTTTGAAATGGGTATTTATACTCTGATTAAATGATAAGAGAACCGCAGACGATGAGGCTCTCTTTTTTAATTTTCTTTTTTAATTCAGTTTTAGAGTTTCTTAAGAAGTAGATTAGTAGTTCAGTGGATAGAGCGTCCGTCTTCGAAGCGGGTTGTCGTGGGTTCGAACCCTACCTAATCTAATATAACATAACTGTTATGTAATCCGTTATTTGAACCTTCGTAAAAGAAGGTTTTTTTATTGCCTAAAATAATTTTGTAGGTATAATCATTGGAATCAAATAAGAATTCTTTCTTATTATTAAAGCTATTTTTTGGAGAGGGGAAGCCCTCTTTTTTTATTT